>JABAOF010004541.1_pt3 | contig 18313 bp, 22 predicted proteins | sample 7062171 | NCBI WGS metagenome assembly JABAOF01 (sample SAMN14538628, study PRJNA623070) | marine sediment metagenome | biome: marine biome [ENVO:00000428]; feature: marine pelagic biome [ENVO:01000023]; material: deep marine sediment [ENVO:00002113] | place: India: Gulf of Khambhat ...
TATCATGCCCAAAGCGACGTCATCACTCAAGATCATATATCACCAACAAATATATTTCCAGCAGATATATTTAAGTATTACTCATGTGTCACAATAAATGTGGATGAACGGGAATGTCTGAGAAAAATCGAGTAGTCTGGGTGTTCTCGTTGCTCATTGTATTGATAAGTGTCTTGCTAGTGACTATGGTGGGGCTAGGTGGTGGGTATATGTCAGGGATGATGGGTATGATGGGGTATGGTGAGGGCTCCATGGTTCTGATTCCCATAGCGTTTCTCGTGTTGATAGCCATCGGAGCATACTACCTCGTTGCGGGATCTGCAGGAACAGGTAGGTCAGCATCTAACCGTGGGGGGAGAGCCCTCGAGATACTCAGGGAGCGATACGCAAAGGGAGAGGTCACTAGAGGACAATTCTTGAAGATGAAGAGGGAGTCGGAATCGTGAGCAGGAAACGATGGGCTTTGGGACTTGTTCTGGTCTTGGTCGGGCTAATCGGGCTACTAGCCTTGGTCTTCCTTCAGCTCAAAGTTTACGGTATGGATAATGCCCTCAGCGTAAGTGAGAGGTATTTGACATCCCTAAACAGCCCTGATCTAGCTGTCGGCGAGATCATGGAGTTCGAGCAGAATTTCTATGTCGTATACTACGAGAGATCCACTGGGATCGGCGCTTTCGAGATGCTCGTCGACAAGAGTACCGGGCGCGTTTTTCCCGAGTATGGCCCAAATATGATGTGGAACACGAAGTACGGTCATGGTGGTATGATGGGAGGTTGGAGCCGAACTCCGTCAGGGCAGATGTCCATCGATCATGATGAGGCTATATTGATGGCACAAGAGTTTCTTGACCATTCTTACCCAGGAGCTATAGCGGAGGACACACATCCATTCTACGGATACTACACAATCCATGTCATAAAAGACGGAGAAATATATGGAATGCTCAGCGTCAACGGCTACGATGGGGCTGTCTGGTACCACAACTGGCATGGTTCGTACATCCAGAGTCGATCCGTTCATGAAGAGTGAGATCGATCGAACTTTGATAGGACAAAAACATGATGAAAACGGGGGTCGACAGAAAGAGATGCAACAGAATTGCAGGCACTTATGCATGCATGCATCCAAAGAAGGGAAGGATTTTGGAGGTTGGTGTTGGTACAGGTAAGAATCTGCCCTGTTGCTACGAGGATCACCGAATTCTTGCTATTGATGTGAGTGAGAACATGTTGCGAAGGGCAAAAAATAGAGCTGGGATACAAAGGGCACGCATACTATCCAGAGGGTAAGGGAGATTAATCTAGACGTCGAGGTGGATTTGGGAAATGGCTAGAGATCCCGTCTGTGGAATGCCCCTAGACGAGAAAGATGCAGAATTCACGACGGAAGCAAGGGGAAGAACCTATCACTTCTGTAGTGAATACTGCAAACATACTTTCTTGGAAGGAGAGAAAATAGGGTATTTTTCCATGGAAATCGGATTGACGGATGACCTACACACGTACAGTGGGGGGTTGGGGGTCCTCGCGGGCGATATGGTAAGATCCAGCGCAGACTTGAAGATACCATTAGTTGCAGTTTCGCTCGTTAGCAGAAAGGGATACCTGAAGCAAGAGATCACCAGAGAGGGAAAACAGATCGAGCACCCAGCCCAGTGGACACCATCGAAATTCATGAATAAACTGCCTACACAGATCAGCGTACAAATCCAGGGTAGAAACGTGAGAGTGGGAGCTTGGCTCTACGATCACCACAGTCTGACAGGAGGAGTAGTTTCCATCCTCTTTCTTGACACCGATGTCGAAGACAACGCCCCTGAAGATAGGGAGATTACTTCTTTCTTGTATGGGGGCGACGAGAGATATAGATTGAAACAGGAGATCGTCTTGGGAATCGGAGGGGTAAGAATGCTTGAAGCATCCGGCTTCAAAATCAGGAAATACCACATGAATGAAGGCCACTCAAGTCTTCTAACTCTGGAGTTGCTCCGAAAGAATAAAATGAGTCTCGATAGGGTTAGAGACCTTTGCATATTTACCACGCACACGCCCGTCGAAGCGGGGCACGACAAATTTCCATACAGCCTCGTTCACGAGATCATGGGAGAAGTAGTTCCTCTGGAGACTCTGAAGAGTTTTGGTGGCCAAGACAGATTGAATATGACACGCCTTGCTCTGAACCTGAGCAAATACGTTAACGGGGTCGCCAAAAGACACAAGGAATTCTCTCTGAAGTTGTTTCCAGGGCATCACATTTCAGCAATAACTAATGGTGTCCATTCATTCGCTTGGACTTGCGATAGCTTCAGAAAACTCTACGATGCGCATTTGCCTGGATGGGCCAACGAACCAGAGTTGCTGGTTCGAGTTGACGGAATCTCCGATGAAGAAATCTGGGAAGCTCACAGGAAAGCAAAAGAGGACCTCTTAGAGTTCGTGAGACGAAAGACGAGCATCAACCTGGGTCAAGATGTTCTCACTTTAGGCTTTGCTAGGAGGGCAACTGCTTACAAGAGACCGGACCTGTTGTTTTCCGACCTAGGGAGACTTAGAGAAATCAACGGTAAAGGACAGATCCAAGCGATCTTTGCTGGCAAGGCCCATCCTAAAGACTGGTCGGGAAAGCGGCTAATCGAGGAAATCTACGGCTATATCGAGAAGTTGAGAGACGTAATGCAGATTGTCTATTTGGAGGATTACGATTTGCGGATGGCTTCTAAGGTTACGTCAGGCGTGGATGTCTGGTTGAATACTCCTTTACCGCCGTTTGAAGCCTCTGGAACGAGTGGAATGAAGGCCGCACATAACGGCGTAATAAACTTCAGTGTTCTAGATGGCTGGTGGATAGAGGGCTGCGTCGAAGGTGTTACGGGTTGGGCGATAGGTCCCTCACCAGACGAAACCATCAAAGAAGACGAAAGAAGACGTAGAGAACTCGAAGACCTATACAACAAACTGGAGTACCTGATTATTCCCACCTTCTACAAAAGGCGAGACGATTGGATACACATGATGGAGAACACCATAGGAAAGGTTGCGTACTACTTCAACAGCCACCGAATGATGCGAAGATACGCCACAGAAGCCTACCTGTAGAGATCAAGCCTCAGAAAACATACCTGGAAAATGGAATGAAGAGCACCGTGTTCTAGGTCATACGTTTTGAATTCATCCTTGGCTCGTTGTAGCTGATCTTCGAGAGACTTAGACAAATCACAGGGTATAGGCGGCTCCTAATTCTATTCACTAGGTATGCATGGATCTCGATCTTCATACGCGCAGGCGCGCACGTTTTTCTGATCTAATTCGTCGGATATAGCCTAGAGCCTTCAAGGATGCCATTGCTCCTTCACCAACAGCCGTCACTACCTGCATTCCGCCACATGTGCAGTCACCAGCTGCAAAAACACCGTCGACGTTGGTTCGTTGCCAACGATCAACTTTGATGCATCCCCTCTCGTCAACCGCTATCCTAGTCTTTTCAATAAAATCCGTCGCGGGCGTCTTGCCCAAGGACACGAAAACGCCATCAACCGGTTCCAATCTCTCTCGCTCATCTTCCACCGTGATTGTTAATCCCTCAACAACGTGCTTTCCGACAACGCCAGTCACTTTTCCCTCAAGAATTTCCACGTTGGCTCTCTCTTCAAGCTTCCCCAGCAACTCTTTCGAAACATCAAGTACTTGACCGTGCGTTATTATCACCACTTTCTTGGCAGTTTCTGACATGAGCAACGCGTCCGTTGCTGCCGATTTCGCATACCCAATAACTGCCACCTTTAGTCCCTTGAAAAATGGGCCGTCACACATTACGCAGTAGCTGACGCCTTTTCCGACGAAATCGGTCTCTCCTGGAACATCTAGCTTTCTTCTGCGGGTGCCGGTCGCAATCACTAAGGCAGTGCAATCGTAAGCGGTCTTGTTTGTCGTCACTTGTGGTATTCTCTGGTCGAGACCAAGTTCAACTGCCTTCTCAAGATATCGTATCTCAGCACCAAACTTGGATGCTTGCCTCTTCATCCTGTCGAGAAGATCTGCCGCGTTTATGCCGTTAGGGAAGCCTGGGTAGTTCTCATATAGTGAGATCCCCGCTGCTGGCGCTCCAACTGCCTCAGCCTCCAGTATCAAAGTTTTGAGATTGGATCTGGCTGCGTTAATTCCTGCTGACAAGCCGGCAGGACCAGCGCCGACAATTATCAGATCAAATGTCTGATCGTTCTCTTCCATGATGATATTCCCCACAGTTTTAAGGCGATTTCTGTGCATAGACGATAGCTATATGCAGCTAAAGGTATTGCCTAACGGTTACGTACGTTGGGTTGTTGGAAGTGGTTTGACAAAGTATTGGAAGAGGCGGAGTTGAGGTTACAGATGAAAACAAAGGAAAAGTTGACGAGGTGATTCATCGACACATTGGCGAGCAGCGTGCGCGCGTCTAGGGAATCCCAGCTCCAGTAAACATGTCATAGAGATATCGGTTCCAATCGTGTCCTTCCTTTTTCAGTATCTCAAATAGTTGCTGCAGGATTTTATGATGTTGTCTCTCATCCTCTACGATTTGCTCCAAAATCTGCCTAAAATTCTTGGCTTCTATTGTGCCACTGATTTTTTCTGCTTGCTTAAGCATTCTATTTTCTTCCTTGATGTGGGTTGTGAGCTCTTCAGCCATTGTTTTCCGATCAACATCCCCAATCACCACACGCTTATTGAGATCTATCAGGGTCTGGTATGTGTCAGAATGTTTCATAGTATCTAGTACGATTCTGTGAATAAACAACCTCACAAAAGGATTCTTCACAGAGTTGTACAAAGGAACAAGTCTCTTCGCGGTCTCATCTTCGAAAGCCTTCTGTTCCTTCAGCATTTCAAGACTCTTGTCATCTACTTTCTTCCACACATTCAAACTTTACACCTCCGTTCAACAACAACTGCCCTAGTTGCTTATAAGGAAATTCCACAAAATGCATGTATGCAAACGGCTTTGTCAATTTCCGTCCGATATTTGCTCATACAATTCACACAACTTATTGTTTGATTTAATATTAGGTGATCTGGCCTCTGCCTTTCGCTCAAGATAGCAGTTCATATAGACAGTGGTTTCGCGTGATCCGCCTTGAGAAGGTTTTTAAAGGATTATGAGAAAGATATATATAGAGGTGCTATTCTGGAAATCCCATGCTCTAGGCTCACGGGAATTCCGCATTCTCAAACAAGGAGGGCCTTGATGACATGAAAGAACAGACCATCGTCCACGTAAGTTGCCCTGAGTGCAAGAGCACGAATCTGGTCCAAGACAAGGAGATGGGCGAATGCGTCTGCGGGAGCTGTGGCTTGGTGATTCGAGAAGACCTCATGGACCCGGGAGCTGAATGGACGGCGTTCACTCCGAAAGAGAGACAGACCAAAGCAAGAACGGGAGCCCCGATACGATACTCTCACTTCGACAAAGGTCTATCCACAGTCATCCGCGTTGGGAGAGACGCCTTCGGTCGCCCGCTATCACCAAAAGTCAGACAGCAGATGTGGCGCCTCCGAAAATGGCAACTCCGATCAAGGTACCACGCATCCCAAGATAGAAACCTGAGCAAGGCCATGAACGAACTTCAACGCCTCTCAGAGAAACTCCATCTCCCCTCCTCAGTACAGGATATGGCGGCAGTGATCTATCGAAAAGCATTAAACGAGGGCTTAGTCCGAGGACGCAGCATCGCAGCCATGGTGGCTGGAGCGCTATATGTAGCCTGCCGATCCACCAAACTGCCTCGAACGTTGAAAGAGATCATTGAAGCCAGCATCCGAGACCAAAAAGAGATCTCACGAGCCTATCGTTTAATTGTACGAAACCTACACATGAAGATGCCCATCGACGATCCATTGGACTACGTAACAAAAATCGCTGAGAAAGCAGGCGTATCCACCGATGTCGAAGGTCTAGCCATCAAGATTATCCGGGATGCCAAACTCGAACACGCAGTTACGGGAAAAGACCCCTCAGGACTAGCAGCTTCCGCCCTTTACATTGCCTCCAAACTCAAAAAGGAAAAAATGACACAAAGCCGGCTCGCAGAAGCAGCTAGCGTCACCGAAGTCACCATAAGGAACAGAAAGAAAGAGCTGATGAAAAGACTCGACCTAACCCCTAGCTAACACTCGCACACCCAGGAAAGGCTTCTGAATCTTTAAGTGCGCTACTCGCATTCTAGAGCAAATAGGTAACCACGCGATGAAAGAGGCCATGTTCTATGAAAAGTTGGGCGAGTCGGTGGTCAAGTGCAATCTATGTAGTCATAGATGCAGAATAGTTGATTCGAAGAGAGGGATCTGCGGCGTTCGTGAGAATCAAGATGGAACCTTGTATAGTCTGGTCTATGGAAGAGCTGTCTCTCGTGCGGTGGATCCTGTGGAGAAAAAACCCCTCTTCCACTTTCTCCCCGGCACTTCAGCCTACTCCATAGCCACGGTAGGCTGCAACTTCCGATGTGGCAACTGTCAGAACTGGGAGATATCACAGTTTCCCAAACCCGAGAGATCGATAATTGGGGACGACGTTCCACCAGAAGAGATCGTAGAAGCGGCCAAGCGGAGGAACTGCAGAAGCATCGCATATACCTATACAGAACCCGTCATCTTCATGGAATACGCATACGACATCGCGAAGCTCGCTGTCAAAGACGAGATGAAGAACCTCTTCGTCACCAACGGCTACATAACGGAAGAAGCACTAAGAGCATTGGCACCTTACCTCCACGCAGCGAATATTGACCTCAAAAGCATGAACGACGCCTTCTACAGGAAGCACTGTGGAGCGCGTCTAGACCCCGTTCTTGAGTCCATCAAACTCCACAAAGAGCTTGGTATATGGGTTGAGGTGACAACGCTAGTCATTCCTGAGCTCAACGATACGGAAGAAAACTTGAGAGCGATTGCCGCGTTCATTAGAGATGTGGGTCCGGAAATCCCTTGGCACGTTTCCAGGTTCTACCCCGCTTTTCAAATGATTGACCTCCCGCCCACACCAATAGAGACCCTCCACAAAGCCAGAAAAATAGGGCTTGAGGCCGGATTGCGATATGTCTACCAAGGAAACGTTCCCGGAGAAGGCGAGAACACCCACTGCTCCAACTGTGGGGAATCGCTGATCGAGCGCTACGGCTACAGAGTCACCAAAAACAAGATAGAGGACTCCCGTTGTCCAGAATGTGGCGCTCTCACGGATGGCGTTTGGAGACAAGAATCATGAAAAAGCGCCACGACTGACGAATCGGCGGCATCAACGTTCACCGTGCCCAATCCTTAGGAACGATATGAGCTATGAAGAAGGAAAAAGCTCAACGGATTCTAGCACTCTTGAGAGAAGAATATCCCGATGTTAAAAGTACCGCGTTGACGTTTCGCAACCCCTTAGAGCTCCTAGTGGCCACGATCCTTTCAGCCCAATGCACAGACGAAAAAGTCAACGAAGTGACCAAGACCCTCTTCAGAAAATACGAGACCACTGAGGACTACGCCAAAGCCGACTTGAACGAACTGGAGGCGATCATCAAGCCCGCCGGATTCTATCACAACAAGGCCAAATTCATCAAAGCCTCCGCAGCAAAGCTCGTAGAGGACTTCAAATCCCAGGTCCCCAGGTCAATTGAGGAACTAACCAAGCTCAAAGGGGTCGCCCGCAAGACCGCCAATGTTGTGCTCTCCAACGCCTTCGGCATCAACGAAGGAGTCGCCGTGGACACGCACGTGATGCGCCTAGCCAAACGACTTGGGTTCACTGATGCAAAAGACCGAGATAAGATCGAGAAGGATCTGATGAATCTCTTCCCCAAAGAACAATGGTTCGAGCTTACAAACACACTAATAGCGCATGGACGAAAAAAATGCGGAGCCAGACGCCCAAAATGCAACACATGCCCCGTGAATCACCTCTGCCCCTCGGCCTTCTCGTTCAACTGAGCGGCATACAGCTAGGCATGCGTCAAGTTGCCCCGCTACGCCTTTGCGGGCGCGTTGAATAATACGTGTCTTTCCTGAAACTAGAATGAAACCGGCGTGGCTTCCTAACTTAGTTGCACACGTGTCAGGAACGGCGGACTTTCATCGCGCATTCTAGAACCATGGGGCATACTCGGCATTCTTGTGGAAGAGGTTTGTCTACAGGGCGTGTCGCCAAATACCCAAGATAATTCGGGCAGCCTGGGGGCCCTTTTTCTTTCTCCTCCGACTGTTTGATCAGTGGTTCGGCACGCTTCTTCTCGTCTTTCTTGACGGGAACTGACTGCAGCTTCCTGAAGTAATGAACATTGAGCGTGTCCTGGAGCTTCGTCTTCGCTTCTGTCAAGATGTCGATAACGTCTCCGAGGTCTCGGTTGTCTATGGAGAACTCTACGTCGGGCAGATTTGAGTACAATCTCCGTCTGATGATGAAATCAAGAGTGTTGTAGTCTCTGAGGTGAATCTCCACCTGACCGTAGAATGACCCCGAACTTTGCCCCAACAAACCCACAGCCAAAGGCTTCCTTTGAGCTTCTTGCATTTTGCACCTACTCCAAAAGGTAAATGGGGGCAATATAACTTAAATCTTACGATTCCATAATTAAGCCGTGAGATCGCTACTCGTCGTCTTACATGATGCGTACCCATGCTTTTCTGTTCTCAACGGTCTACCCGAAGAAGACGGTCGCCATCTCGTAGAGTTTTCGGTCGACTCTTTTCCGCTTGCCCGCTACATCTTTCAGGGGTACCGAGACTATGTCGTTACCTTTGAGGGCGACCATTAATCCGAATTTTCCTTGTTTGACGAGGTCGATTGCCGCTAATCCGTATCTTGTTGCCAGAATCCGGTCAAACGGTGTGGGCGAGCCACCACGTTGGAGGTGCCCAAGCACGACTACACGCGTTTCAATGTCTGTTCTGGCTTCGATTTCCCTGCCTAGGTAGTAGGCGACTCCGCCGAGTCTTATGTTTCCGAATTCATCCACTTTGTCACCGTAAGTAATCTCTTTGCCCCCCTTTGGTTTAGCACCTTCAGCGACTACGATTATGCTAAAGGCTCTGCCGCGCTCCTTTCTTTGCTTGATGTATTCACAAACCTCTCCTATCTCGAAAGGCTGTTCTGGAATGAGGATGACGTCAGCGCCTCCAGCGATTCCAGCTTCCAAGGCAATCCAGCCAGTGTATCGTCCCATGACTTCTACTATCATGATTCTACGATGCGCCTCCGCGGTGGTGTGGATCCTGTCGAGGGCGTCGGTTGCGATGGAAACGGCGGTGTTGAAGCCGAATGTATAATCGGTACCCGCCAAGTCGTTATCAATGGTCTTGGGCACCGACACGCATGGAAGCCCTTGTGCTTGAAGCTTTTGAGCGACACTCTGCGTGTCGTCTCCGCCAATGACAATTATGGCATCGATGTGCCTCTTCTTTACATTCTGGAAGATGCGCTGAGGGCCCTTCTCATGTCTAAACGGATTCGTCCGTGAGGTCCCGAGAATGGAACCGCCGAGAGGGAGTATTCCTCTGATTGTGGTCAAGTTAAGCGGCGTGAAGTCTCCTTCTACGAGTCCTCTCCATCCGTCTTTGATCCCCAACATCGCAAATTTATATTGCAATATGCCCTTTCGCACAGCCGCTCGTATCACCGCGTTAATTCCCGGGGCGTCTCCACCACCGCTTAAGATGCCTACTCGCATGACGTTCCCTCACTTCATCTATGCTCTGTTAGAACTCCCAAATAGCCGCATTTTGGCGATTACAACCTGTTTCATGGCGTCTCGAGCAGGTCCCAAAATCTTTCGTGGATCGTACTGCTCTGGCTTGGTGGCCAGAACCTCTCTCACGGTGGCTGTAAAGGCGAGTCGCAGGTCGGTATCTATGTTAATCTTTGCTATTCCCAGCTTGATGGCTTGCTTTATGCCTTCATCTGGCGTCCCTTTTGCGCCTGCGAGGGCTGCTCCGTACTTTTTGGCTTTTCCGACGATATCCGTCGGAACCCCAGATGCCCCATGTAGAACCAGGGGAACATCAACCGTTTCCCGGATTTCTCTTAGTCTTTCAAAGTCGAGTTTCGGCTCTCCTTTAAACTTGTAGGCCCCGTGGGAGGTGCCGATAGCGACGGCGAGGGCATCTACGTTTGTGCGTTCAACAAACTCCTTGGCGGCGTTTGGATCTGTAAGTACGGTCGCTTTTTCCTCGAGAGAGGCCTCTTCAATTGAAACAAGCCGTCCAAGTTCTGCCTCAACCGACACATCTTTTCGATCAGCTAGCTGGACAACTTTCTTTGTAAGCGCAATGTTACCTTCGAAGTCCAAGTAGGAGCCGTCAATCATAACTGAGGTGAACCCGATTTCCAGACATTCTGTAACGATTTCGACGTCTTTTCCATGGTCAAGGTGTAGAGACAGGGGTACAGACGCATGGTCTGCGGCGGTTTTCACGATTCGGGCGATGTACTCTAGGCCGCCGTATTTAACTGCCGTTGGAGTCGCGGACACGATTGCCGGCGAATTCTCTTCGTTGGCCGCGGCGGTCACCGCTTGGAGGCTTTCTAAGTTGTAGATGTTGAACGCGCCTACTGCGTACGTCCCAGTCTTGGCAGATTCTAGGATTTCTTTATTCGTCAGCAACAATTTGAATCCAAGGTTACTCTTGGCATCTTCTTAATAAATGATCATTACGGTTTCTGAAGCTTGGATTTCTGAGTTGTCCCGTACTTCAGGCACGGAGAAAGCCTTTCAGCGAATCTTCGATGGATTTGAGAAGTGTATGTCTGATTTTCCCTGGCTCTTGAAGGTCTTCTAGTTGAGCGATCCTGAAATAGGCGGGAGGGTGAGGGTCAAACCGTAGCCATTCAGATCTACGGTAGCCGCGGAAAGCAGGTTCCCGTTTGTAGAGGGGAAAGAGCCGTCGAAAAGCGATCTTTCTCAGAGCTTCTGCCATTGCCTTCGGTTGCCCAAGCATTTTTGCTGAGTCTAAGTCTGCTCTCTCTTCGAGAAACTTGCCGAAAAGGTAGACAAGGCCTATTGCTGCCACAAAGTAGAGCCAGTAGGAAATGATGCCGAGGAAAAAGAGGTAGGGCCAGAATACGTAGAACCTGAGCAGGAATTCGGCACTTGATAGAAGAAACAACACTATGGGATCGTGGCTTTTCAGATGACTCATTTCGTGACCCACTACACTTGCCAGCTCGTCTTCTTCAAGCTGCGTCATAATGCCCGTAGTGACGAGTACAGTTCCTAATCGAGCGCTGGGACCTGCCGCTGCGGCATTTGGGATGATCGTGTTGGCGACCACGATTTCTGGTTGGGGAAGGCTGAAGGATTTCGCGGCCTTCTCCACAATCTGGAATAGGTTCACCTTCTTAACGGAGAAATCGTCCACGTCGCACGTTATTCCGTAATCTGCGAATACTCGGCCAGCTGTTTCACAAGTGATAGGCTTATCTGCAGCGAGGGTAGCTTCGTAGATGCTTTTCCGGATATTAGGGATTTCCTTGCTGTGTTTTTTGCGGAACTCTTCGAACTCGTCAGGCGAGAAATGGTATTGCAGAAGGTGTATCTCGGGTTGGCTTTCCGTGATTTTCCAGTCGCCACTTCTCGCGATCAACCTTCCGGAAAAGAGCATCAGTAACAACGATAAGCCGATGAAGATTAGAGGAGCGTACCAGCCGAATACGTAGAAGAAGAAAAATGTGAGCGGCATTAAGATGATGTACAGCGGTAACATCGAGTCCGTGAATATTCTAGCAAGAAGCCCCGTCTTCTCCTTTTCAGGCGTTATCGCTTCCCCGGGCAAAAAAGCAAGGTAGAGGGTAGTCTTGCGGATCTCCTCTTCGAAGAGTTGAACTATCAGAAACAGATCCTCGTAGAGTTGGTCGAGAAAAGTTGTCGAAATCTTGGGGTCACTGGGCTTCATCGTTACTCGTATGGGGGCTTTTGCATCAACCGTGATATTGACATACGCATTTGTTTCAGGAACTAAGACGCTGTATGAGAGATAGTGTTCTCCGTCTTCAGTGATTTGAATGTCTTTGAAGGTTCTGTACTTTTTGTGTTGAAGCAGGTAGTGACGGCGCAGGTATTCGGGAAGAAATTCGAGGTTTCCTGTGGAAAGCTCGGTATCTATCGAGTATTCCAATTCTCCTTCGTTTGTCTTTGCGCCTCCGGACAAGACCTTACCTCACATCACAGAGTTCTGTCTTTGTTTATCTGCGTCTCGCCTTTATTCTTTGTTGCATGTGCATGCGCGCGCATCGCTGTCTCTGTTGCGCTTGAATTGACCAGTTCAGTGGGCCGCGATTGGGGTCAAGCTTGCCCCGTTCGGCCACTTGCTTATACATCGAAACTTGACATGTACCAGTTGGGAAAGACGCGATTTAAGGGAAGCAATCGCTGGAATAAGACGGTGAGCAAGCTGCAACGAAGTCTTGTGGAGGTCTTCGCTGAGATATTGCAGGAAGCGAGAAATGGCGTGGCAAAGACCCGGATCAAAAACTCGTGTAATCTCACGTATAGCATGACCGGCGACTGCATTGACTATCTTCTGGAGGCGGGTCTCCTCAGCAAAGGCAACTCCTTCCACACGACAGACAAAGGACGACAATTCCTCAGAATCTATCAAACCCTAGTGCTTCTTACTCACACCCGGAACTAGCCTCCTTCACACACCGGCTTTTGCGCACGCTCAAATGCATCAAACGAAAAGCTGAAATGTTCGAAGTAGCATCTATTTTCGTTGAGAGTAGAAAAAGCATGACAAAAAACGAGTTGAAGCGCATTATTGTGAGTGCAAAGCGTCATAGTCTTTATCAACTCTTTTGGGTCGCCTTATTCTTCCCAATTGGCATCATAGGTCTAATCATATCTTACTTCATCTATCGCAAAGATATATCCATCCAGCTGAAACCCTTCGTGAAATGGCTAGAAGCATCCGACTAGTCCAGACCATGCGCCCGTGTGCATCTCCACCGTGACTAGTGTCTATTTGCCCTGGAGACAAGCTGTTACTTCACCAAAGAGAACAATAGAAGCGACGAAAACAAATGCAATAGTTCGGTTTTTCGCGTCACCTAGCGCGCGAGATCTCGTGATGCCCTGAACAGTTCTTCCGTTTTCCCCAGATCAGTTTCTGACGCCAATTCAGCGAACCATTTTGTCGCTTCGTCATATTTTTCTTGCAGATCCTTTTCATCTTTGACGAAATAAAGATGTTCAAGTTTCTTGACAATTTCAGATGGGAGTTCATAACGAATGTAGTGCATCCTGAAGTTGTAATGAAACGGATTATGCCTGATCCTCAAAGCTTCGACCAGTGTCCCAAGGGTGTAAGCTCGGTAGAAATCTAGGGCTTCGAGATGATTCCCTCTGTTGATCTCCTTCTGCACAAAGCTGTTGAACATGGCGAACCTCGCTCTCAATCTTTCGAATCGTTCCCGAAGTTTCCTAGCCAGCGCCTCCCTGTCCAGTGGAGGAGGCTTGACCTGATCGGACTTGCTGAAATAGAATATCGCGTCGCCATGGATCTCAGGTTCCAAGAATTTGTCCGGGCTGTTGGGCTTTAGGATGGCAAGGTCGATGAGAAGATATTCACTGGCGTCTTCGAGCTTATAGAAGGCTTGGGAGAGATGTAGCGATGGAGGATGCAAGACGTCATACTTCTGTTCGACCGGAGATAATGATTTTAGGGCGTTTTCCACAGCAAGGAACGCCTCGTCGACGCGTTCGCCGTCTACAACCAAATAGAGGTCGACATCGGACCATTCATCAATTCGTCCAAACGCGGCAGCACCGCCTTCCCAAAAGGCGTGGACGTAATCAAGTGGTTCCAAGGCGTCAACGAGAGTGTGTATCACGCGGTCACGGGTCAACTTCTCGTGTCTCGTCACAGAAACTCCTCTAGGGACGCTTACTACTTCGCGGTGGAATTTAGAGTTTCCGCGCGTCTAGGTAGGTATGCCTAGGCTACGCGCACGCGCTCATACTACGCTTATAAGCCCTATGCTACAAAATCTTGCCTCAAGACGATCTCAATGAACGGCGACATTTTCGTGAGAACGATAGTACCCATCCTCCTCCTCATTGGAGCAGGGTCCCTTTCAAGGAAAATGAAAGTCTTAAAAGCTGGAGACGAACGGATACTCAGCGCATATGTATACTACTTCGCATTACCAGCATTATTCTTTGTCAACATGGTGGAAACGGACTTCATTAAAGAAGGAACTTTGAGATTCATGCTCGCCGGCATCATACCGGTGCTCATGGTGCTAGCGATTTACCTCTTTCTTCACGTCACATTCCGATTTCCTAAGAAGACACTATATCTCCTGACGCTGAGCACCGTATTCGGCAGCCTGACCTTCTTTGGCATCCCCTTCATAACCTTCGCCTTTCCGCCCCCAATGGAGGGAGAACATCTGGCAGCCTTGGCGGCAGCTTCAATTTCTCCGGCAAGTGTCACAGTATCTATTACAATGCTCGAACTCTATAGCCTCGAAGAATCCACAATATGGAAAGGGTTGAAGCGCGTCCTAAAGAGACTCTCAAGAAATCCGTTGATTTTGTCAATTGCATCCGGGGTTGTGCTCTCTCTTCTCCGACTGGAAATCCCCCCGCCGATCTCTACATCGTTGCACATGCTGGGGGGCACCACCTCAACAGTGGCCATCTTCATGCTTGGAGTCTTCCTCCATGGTAGAAAATACACAAACCTGGCCAAGGCCTTCGGATTGAGTATGTTGAGAATGGTGTTTCTACCACTCGTCGCCTTTCTGACGACAATGACTCTCAGTCTGCCCAACACGGAAACGTCAACGTTGGTGCTTATGCATGCCATGCCGGTCGCCGTCTCCATGATCGTTCTCAGCGAGCGCTATGATTTCCACAAGGAGACAGTCGCCTCACTTATCCTGATCTCTTCACTTGGAGCGGGACTGTACCTGAATCTATGGCTCTTGTTGCTAGGTTACCAGTAGAACGGTTAGGATGAGGCGTCTCCGGAAATAATCTGTCGTCCGTTCTTCTCAGTCGAGAAGCACTAACACACCCTAGTCTGGTGTCCCATTCGCCCAGGTTCATCTGAAATCCATTTCACTTGTGCTATTCTTCCACTGTGATGGCTTCGGTGGGACAGGAAGTCACACAGGCCATACATAGGATGCATTCATCTGCTCTGACAGGTACAGACTTGGGAGAATCTGGATGTTCTTCAAGGTCTTGAAGCTCAAAGACATCCACGGGGCAGACGTCCGCGCAGACACTATCGCCGTTACATTTATTCCAGTCAACCTCAACTTTCGGCATCTGGATCTAACCTCTCAATTGGAAGAGTTAAATCAACAAAGAAGATATTTTAATACTTTGCCCTACGGATCTGCGTTTTTGGGGGGAGTTCGTCACGTGGAGGAAGCTGGCAGCAGGTGCTGCCTGACAATTATGTGCGTTTGTTACTGCGACCCTACATCCTGAGCACGTCTTTGACCACACGCACCTTCTTCCGACGGACAATCTCACTCATGCCTACGCCTAGTCCCAACGACAAAAGCGCCCCAGCTGCAACGTCTGCAGGAAAGTGGAATCCTGTGTAGATGACTGAGAAACCTACAAAGTATGAGAGAACCAAGAGGATGACTCCGTATGATCTTTTCCGGGAAATAAGTAGTAACGGAATTGTGAGGGCGAAAACGAGCATTGTTGTTGTGGAGGGAAATGAGAAGCTACTCGCATCCCAAGGACCGATGACTCTAGCAGAGGGTACAACGACGTAGGGTCTAGGCCGACCAACCAGCGCTTTCACTAACGAACCTACACCATAGGCGACCAAACCGGTGGCGCCTGATATTCCACCACCTACAAGAGTCATGTTTCCTTCGAAAAAGCACAGTTTTGCCATACTGAAAAGATAAAATGTAACGAAGACAACGGGGGAGGCATACACACACAGAATGTCCAACAGAGGATTGCTGATTTCTTGGTTCAAGAATATGAAAAGAACGGAATCTCCCACCGCCAAAGCGGCTATTATTATGTAAACAGACGGTATTACGACAAGAACCGTCAGAATCGGACCCAGCTTCTTCATGCAGACCCCATAACCACTCTACGCTGCCCCAAGTAAAGAAGAGAGTAGTCTGATAAATGTCATGGCCAACAGATGATCTCTCGGGCCACTCTAGCACACTCTTGGCACCAACAATATTTGTGAGACCAGGTCCGCGATGTGTGGAATCCGCAAAGCATTTTAGCAGGGCACTAAACACACACGTACATGCGCCTGGACGCAGAAACCGCGTGGCGCCTGCCACGACAAAAGCTAATCGCGCTAATCAAAGGAGGCCACTTCTGGCAGTACAACAGAGTTCTCAACAGTCAGAAGAAAGTTTGGTTCTACGCTCCGAGTTTCATCTACCACAAGACGGCCTACTTTGATTCGTCACCAACCGCTTTCCCATCAATCTCTATAACCGGTTCCTCTTGTGCCCTACGATGCAAGCACTGCAACGCCAAGGTTCTAAACACAATGTTCCCAGCCCTGACGCCAAAGGATCTGTTTGAACTGTGTGTGAAACTCAAAAGGAAAGGCGCCATTGGCTACCTGATAAGCGGAGGGTGCCTGCCCGATGGCTCCGTGCCGCTTGAAAGATTCATAGACACCATCGCTGAGATCAAACGAGAACTCGGAGTGAAGACCGTGGTGCACACAGGTGTCATCGATCTTTCGATGGCGAAAAGACTGAAGGAGGCAGACGTTGATGCTGCACTGATTGATATAATAGGTTCCAACGAGACCATACGCGAAATTTACCAGCTTGACGTCCAGGTTGAGGACTATGAACGGTCTCTAGAGGCACTTCAAGAGTCCGAGATTCCGTTTGTTCCACACGTGCTGGTTGGGCTTCACTACGGTAAGCTTGGAGGCGAATTTCAAGCGCTCAAGATGATTTCGAAATACGCTCCATCAGCAATAATAGTGATAGCCTTTATGCCGATCCGCGAGACGCCTATGGAGAATGTGGCGCCACCGGCACCAGAAGATATCGCCAAAGTACTGGCCACGGCCAGATTGATAACACCTCAAGTCCCAATAGCCCTCGGGTGTATGAGACCCAAGGGCAAGCATAGGATCAAAACTGATAGGCTTGCCCTAGGAACAGGAGTCAATGCGATAGCGTTTCCAGAAGAAGAAGCAATCCGATTGGCGGAATCGCTGGGATTGGAAATCACGTTTTCGTCCTTATGCTGCTCGCAAGTATGTGAAGACATTAGACGTGACGTTTGAATACAGCTATTCGTGATCATGCTAGAATCGGGTTATAGATCGTTTGAAAGTATTCATGAAGTCGTCCTTGAGGATTTTGAAGTGAATGCTAAGCCTTTGGGCGTCCTTTGGTGACATTCCTTGGGCAATCAACTCTCTTTCGAAAGCCTTCCGTGCTTTCCGCACTTGCCAATCGAGACTCAGCCACATCGCGAGTAGACTTCCGAGAAGCCTAAGAACGGTGGCAGATGTACTCAAGATAGCGGATAGCTTAACCATGATACCACCTCAGGGATTGGAGGGGAGCTACGCGGATCCTAGCTTGTTCCCGTTCTCTTCTCCTTCTTCTCAGCAAGCTTTTCTTCAAGTCTTTCTTTTACGATTTTTTGGACATCGCCTGAAGTATAGTTTTTCTTGCCACCCATGCTTTTTAGAACATCTCCGAGGCTGGTGAACGTTTTTATGTAGTTCTCGGTCATCTTGACCGCTACATTTTCGGGCATTCCACCGTCCTTCAGCTCTCTATAGAAAGCGGCAGCGGCGCGTCCCAAGTCTTTCCCTGCCTCTTCTGAAAAGATTGACCCGATTATTCCCTTGATCAACGCGGGGATTTCTTTGGAGACTACGGAGAGGATTTCCTTGAGCTCTTCAGCCTCCTCGATTTTTCTCTCGCTCTTCTCACCCATCCTTTCTTCACCTCCAACATATTGTGACCTATGCGCTAGTTAACCATTTTGACAGAGCAGTTCTATCTGTAGCTGTTCCAGTTTAAGTATGTGATAGCTTGGGCCTTCCTGCATTCTGCTTCTAGCAGCACTGCTAGCGCTTGTTTCTTCGCCTTGTGGTTCAGGGAAGCTGAATAGGTCTCTCCGGACCCGTCGGCTTTGTTCTTGGCCACAGTGTTTTCGATTATGCCGAACAATCCAGAGTCTTGCAGTCCGTGATTCCCTTCTTTCGCTCCGCCATTTTTCGCATCCATTTGTTTCACCGATAGAACCCTAAGTCTGGGCACTCTAGTTTAGGATTCTGGGAAAAAGTGATCACCCGTTGGTCACTCGACTAGTTCGTA
>JABAOF010019358.1_pt2 | contig 18299 bp, 18 predicted proteins | sample 7062171 | NCBI WGS metagenome assembly JABAOF01 (sample SAMN14538628, study PRJNA623070) | marine sediment metagenome | biome: marine biome [ENVO:00000428]; feature: marine pelagic biome [ENVO:01000023]; material: deep marine sediment [ENVO:00002113] | place: India: Gulf of Khambhat ...
CGTAAAATTTTTGGGATGTTGTTTGAAATCTTTTTATGCTTACTTCTGCCTCCATTATTGCTTTCAATAATGATGCCAAAACCTCTGATTATCTTAAAAAAATGTGATCTGTTGCTGTGCTTGCTGTTACGACACTTCAATATTTCCAATTTTCTTTGTGTAAATGAATCGCTTCTGACGAATCTCAGGTGGACTACAGCATCCGCCAAATACATGGGTATCAGCGTTTCCTCACCAGACAGGTCACCACTCAACCCATGCTCCTCCAAAGTGCAAACCGATGTGCCTATCTTTTTTATCTCTTTGAATAGAAGCATCAGCAATTCTCTTTGAGTGTATCTATCGTCGTTGGCCCAAATAATCGGGGTTAAAGGATCGATCACTATTCTGGTATTGCTACCTTCCCATTCAGATACGAAGTTGGGCAGCTCCTCTCTAACGAATTCCGAGAAGTTTTTTCCGTTTGCATCGATAAAAATCAAAGACTCAGAATCCATATAATCCCTGATGTTGTACCAGCCCATCTCTTGTGCTTCTGTTATCAATTGGCCTCTGTTTTCATCAAGGCTTATGAAAAGACCGTCCCATCCTGTTTCCAAACCTCTCCTTAAAAATTGCGTTGCAAATGTGGTTTTGCCTGAGCCTGCAGCTCCAATAACACAGGTCACGGAGTTCCTATTTACGCCACCATCTAACAATGAATTTATTCCTATCACTCCAGACTTGATCTTCTCCATCTAGTTCCATCCCTTTTCGGTAGTATAGAAATTTACTCACAGCCCTTTTTATTCTTTTGTTACCAGAATCAAAATTGATAAATAATTATGAGGATAATAATATTAGCCAGATGTTTAAAATTATATTGTAAATTGAAGCTCACAAAATAGAATACTTTAAACTGGTTAAAGTGTTTTCATTCTAGACCTTTCTAAGGAAGATTTATCACTGGAATCATTCTGATAAAAAATTTTTAAAGGTAGGTGAAAAAATGGAGTTTAATACTTCATTTTGATTAAAGTTTTAATTTCTAATCATTTTTCAAGATTATCCAGAATATCAATGATGAGAAATAGGTAAAGCTTGATGAATTAAGAGGTCACATCGACTTCATCAATTCTTGCAAGGCCTTGACATCTTCCGTCAGCCCTTCAAGAACCAATAATTTACTGTATATTGGTTTAAGAGTCTTTCTCAGCTCGAGGGTCGTGACGAAAGTTCCACCGCTTTTATCATCTGGGAGAGCTTTAAAGTGATTTGATATGATGGAATTGATATATGTGGAGCGCTTCTCGTTACCTCTCTGCTCATCTATAAGTTCTAGAAGTTCATCATCCAGACTAATTGCTATCTTCTTCTTTGCCATTCTCTCAAAATCGTAATACTGTTCGTACTTTTTATGCGTTTTGCTAGACACATTTGATATTGCTATTTTTGGCAATAGTTTTTTAATAATAAAGTACATATCAGGACTACATGTCCATAAAAAAGGCGATAATGGAAAAGAAGATAGAATGTCCAAGATGTTGGGTAGAAGCAAAAAGGGAGGAGGTTGAGATTTTCGGACCCAATATTTTAATCGACATCTGTCCAAAATGTAACGGAATATGGTTGGATCCTGGGGAGCTTGGCAAACTTCTAAAGGACAGAAAACTGACAGACCATTTGACAAAGGAAATCGGAACCCAAAGCAAGAGTGAATTGGTTTGCCCTCGATGTGGCGGATTGATGGATATCGAGAAGGCGGAGGATATCGAGGTGGATGTTTGTTTGACATGTCATGGCGTGTGGTTGGATGCAGGGGAGTTAGAAGATCTGAAGGCAAAATCAAAAGAAGGCTTCAAGGGTGACGAGCTGGAAAAAGCCCAAGAAAAATGGGAGGAAATGGCAAAAAATAGACGAGAGAAGACTCTCAGGCTTTTTAAAAGAAGATTGATATGATTTTATCTCCTCTTCCCCTTTTTCCCTGTCTTCCTTCGACGCTTTTTCTTTGCCAAAGCTTTATAATCAGGCTTCTCCATCAATTCATGCTTTGGGCAAGGTAAGCCAAGACGGCATGCTCTGCAGTCCTCGATTGGAGTTGGAGGACACGGCCCCACCATATGTCCGTATTTTCTTCTTGGCATGTTTCCTCGTTTGGGTGATGTACTTTAACAAGTATAAAATTCACTGTGTACAAATGTATAATGATACTAAAAACAGATATCATCACAATATTGTTCATCCCCTGCGCTTTAACCAAACGATGATTAAGACCAATATGATGACCACGGTTAATACTATCACTAAAGGTGATAGGAGAACGGAGCCGATTTTTTCCGCAATGCTCTTTTCTTCAACCCGCAAAATAACGAACTTATATACCTTCTCTAGATATTTACTGTTTATAGAACCTTTTGATAATACTACCAATGTGAGGGAGAAAACTTCTGTTGAAACCTCTGGTGTTCCGATTCTCAAGCTAACACTTTCATTACCCTTCTCGGGAACAGGGATTTCTACAGGCTCTGGCAATTCGAGACCATCGCTTTCCAACTCATCTCTATCCTCAAAATCAATTTCAAAGATATCGTTGCCATTTCCTGAGTTATGAATTAATAAATCTAGATCCACACTTTCTCCTGATGTAGCTGATAGATAGAAGTCTTGTTTATTATCTCCCTCTCTATAAACCTCCACCATGTAATATTGCTCAACTGTAATCAAGGCTGTTTTTGGTTCGATATCATATTGACCAATTCCTTGTTCATAATACCCGCTTACTGTGACGGTTACTGTCTCATAGCAAGATATGCCTTGAGCGACCTTTGTGGTGAATGTAAATGGATTTGTTTCCTCGCTCCCAGTGGCCCCTGTAAAAACAAAGTCAGATGGAACAACAATAGCCTCCCCATGAGTAGAGGTTGCATTCAGGAAAGCCATTACCTGATCAGGGCCCCACTTTATACAAGTTACAGTCCCACTAATTTGAACCACACCTGAACCTCCAGGGGAAACGTTTACTGTTGCAGGCTCTTCTTCAAGGTTTACAATAACCTCAGTAAATGGATTAGCCTCAACTTGATAAGCCAACAAAGGTATGGTTGATAAAAAGATCCCTAACACGATAAGTAAAACTAATACCTGACCTCTATTTCCCATTAATAACCCCGTGATATCTATGTTAGCAAGTCCTTAATATATTTTTGGGGAGAACCTAACCTCTTGACTTATTTGATAAATAAATTCTATGATAGAAACATTAAAAGTTTATTTGAGGAGGAAGTCATGGGGGGTTACAGATTTGCATTGGACGTATTTTCTTTCTTCCTTTTCATTATGAATATAAGGATGATAACAACTATGATAGCAGCAATAATTAATGCAAAAGGTGAAATGAATAAAGATACGATTTGCCCAGAAATACTTTTTTTAACATTCAGAAAACAGTATGTCAATACTTTTACTGGGGAATCGCTTTGCTCAGAACCCTTCGATAGTACGGATATTCTTATTTGAAAAGTACCAGAGATATCCTCTGGAACTCCAACTGTTAAAGTAATGTTTCTACTTTCATCCTGAGCGAATGTAATTTCCTTGGGTTCTGGTAAATTGAAGTCATGATTTCTTAAATCTTCTCTATTCTCAAAATCTATCAAGAAGGTATCCTCGCCGTTTCCAACGTTACTTACCCGCATATTGATGTTTGCTTTTTCTCCAGATTCCACTTCCATTTCTCCTTCCTCAATAGATACCTGGATCTTATAGTATTGTAAAACAATTATCATTACAGAATTCGGATTGATATCGTAATTTACGCCGCCTTGGACAAAATACCCACTAACCATGATAGTCGGTGTCTTTGATGAAGTGTAACCCATAGGAACTCTTGTTGTTATTTTAAAGGGCTTTGTTTCTTCGCTTCCACTAACCCCAGAAAACACGAAGCTAGGTGGTTCCACATTTGCACCGCCAGTCTCACACGATGCTTGCAGATATACCTTCACTTCGTCAGGCCCAATCTTTCTGCAGGTAACTGTCCCATCAACTTCAACCAAACCAGAACTCCCAGGAGATACATCCACCTCCTCTGGTTCCGCAGGAAGTTCTATTATTACGACTGTTAAGGGACTTGCCCTTGCGGGACTTGCACTTAGGGGTAGACAAGAGAAAAGGACTCCTACAACCATGATGAGAACCAATACCTGACCTCGCTTTCCCATTAATAATCCCATGATATCTATGTTAGCTAACCTTTAAAATATTTTTGGTTTTCGATGAAATATCGGTTCGTTTAATGTTTAAACGTAAAGTTGATTTTCAGTGGAGGTAGCCCCACCCCTCCATCTCTTTATAACAAGGAAAATTATCAAGTAAAAAATAATTACAAAAATGACTATTAGATAGATAGGAAAGCCGATTAATTCATCGGACATGAAATCTAAAGGATTTTCCTCATTTTCAAGATCTTCCTTACTTTTTGGGACAATGTTCAAAGTAATTGTCATTTTGTATCTACAAATGAAGGCGATGGCTTCAGAGCCTTTCGATGTTATACAAAAATCCAAAGAATGAACCCCAGATATATTCTCGGGTATTCCAACCTCGTAACTGATATTTTTACTACCATCCTCTGAAATCTTAACCTCCATAGGTTTTGGCAGCTCGAATCCTTGACTCTTCATATTATCTCGATTATCAAGGTCGATCGAGAAGGTATCGTCTCCATTGCCCTCATTGAAGACATTAAAAAAGAGGTTCACATTTTCCCCAGATTCTGCTTGAACCACTGTATCCGTAACTGATACATCAAACTCGTAGTATTGCATTATTATGATAATTTGCGATACAGGTGGAATATTGTATTGTAATCCTCCTTGCACCCAATATCCGCTCACAGTAATAGCAGGCGTCGCTGAGGAGGAATAACCCTGGGGTACCTTTGTTGTTACTGAAAAGATATCTGTTTCTTGAGAACCGCTAGGCCCACTAAACACGAAGCTAGGCGGATTCACATTACACTCACCCACATCTGATTGTGCCTGCAAATACACTTTCACCTGATCAAGTCCGTATTTTAAACAAGTAACCTCGCCAGCTACTGTAACTATGCCTGAACTCCCAGGAGAAACATCAACTTTTGGGGGTTTTTCTTGAAGTGAAAGGGTAACGACTGTAAGAGGGCATGCCTTAACCGGGATGGTAAATAATAATGGAACTAACAGAATGGCTATAACGATCGTAATCGAAAACGAAACCCGACCTCTGTTCCTCATACGTAACCCCGTTTTTATAAATGGTATTTAAGGCTTAAAACTCTTTTGGTTTCTAGTCCAATTATCCACATATTTAATGTATCAAAAACGCATATCCTGAGTCCAATGTATAAAACAAAATCAGAGCTTTACGAGATGGTCAGTGATTTGATGGCCAAGGATAAATTTGAGGAGGAGATCAAAAAAAGGGACGATGAATACGAAGGACTTCTCAGCGAGGAAGCAATCGCATACCTCATCGTAGATGAGCTTGGAAGAAACGTAATGGACAAAGCTAAAATATCTGAACTGAAAGATGGGGAGAGCGTGAGTCTTGAAGTCAAGGTTGAGGATATCAAAGAGCCAAGAGAGTTTAAAAAGAAGGATGGCAGTACTGGTCAGGTTGTTAACGTCGTTATCAAAGATGAAACAGCCAAATGCAGATTGACATTATGGGACAAGGATGTTGAGGCAGTCAAAAACAGTAGAATAAAAAAAGGTTCCAGAATTAAAATAGTAAACGGTTATGTGAAGGTATCCGATTTCGGAGTTGAGATCAACATCGGTAGATGGGGACTTTATTTTATAAACGGGGAGTAGTTTGACTCGAGATAATCACCCATGATAATAAAAGGTGATAACCGAAGCATCATGTATTTTTATAGTGAGACCTATGAAAGAGTTTAGTCAAATATTTCATCATTAAGGTGGGTCAGCTTTACAAGAAAGTTTGAACTTGAATCAAGAGAGTGAACTTGGATGAATCGCTCCAAACGTCGATCGAGACGTAAGAAAAAAAATGGCACAGATAACGATAGAAAGGGTGAAAGGAGCTTCGAAGAAACTCTGCGATGGTATGACGATCAGATAGATAAGAATCCCAGAGATATTGGACTTTACTTTTCCAAAGCTGCGCTTTTGGCGAAAGAAAGGAGATATGAGGATTCCATCTTCATTTTGGATGCAGTAATTGAACTCAGTCCGAAAAATAAAAAAGCATGGTGTGATAAGGGGGAATGCCTGTTGAAGTTAGAGCGCTGTAAAGAGGCCTTGGAGTGCTTTGATAAGGCTCTCCAACTAAATCCCGATGATATCGAAGCTTTGTTGGGAAGAGGACACGCAGTGCTCAGGCTTCGTATTCATTATCATGATGACGATCCTGATATTTTAGATAAAGAGAGAAAGGCTGAGTTGGAGGATGTTTTGGATACCTTCACGATGGTAACAGAAATGGCCCCAGACTCAGAAGAGTCTTGGCATGAGAAAGGGAATGTCCTTTATGCTCTTCAACGATACAATGAGGCCATATCATGCTATGATAAATGCCTAAAAATCAACGCGGGCTCTGTGAAAGACTGGTATNNCTGGTATTGTAGGGGAAAAACTTTACAAAATCTTAACAGGGAAAAAGAAGCGGTGCAGGCGTTCCAAAATGTGATCGGTTTTTCCCCAAATAAAAAAACAATAAAGGATATTGAGGATTGGTGCTCTAGAGCTAACTCGTTCCATGAGCTGGGCAGGTATGATGAAGCGCTAGGCTGTTTTGACAATATCATCAAGAGATACCCAGAAAACCACATCGCCCGGGAAGGAAAGGGTATAATACTGGAAAAGCTTGGTAAGGATGAAGAAGCAGAGAGATGCTATAAGGATTCTTTAGAACTGAATCATAACAATATATCCATCTGGTTCAGGCTTGGGAATCTTCTATCAGAAATGGGGAATTACGACGCTGCCCTAGAATGCTACAACGAAGCGGTACAGCTTGCCCCGGCCTTCGAAGAAGCATGGTACAGAATGGGTGAATTGCTTAGAATGCAGAACGAACATGAAAAAGCCGATAAATGCTTCTCATGGATCCTTGAGAAAAATCCTGATAACATGAAGGTTAAAATCGCATTATCTTTAGAGACTGAGGATTATAAAAATCATCAAAGTGAGGCCCATGAATTTCAAAGGGAAAGTAAGAATGGAACGCAAAAGAAAAAGCTTATTAAGTTCCGAAGAAAACGAACTAAGAAAAAATTAAAAATCGAAGAAGAGAAACCTCCAGAGGAGGAACTTGTAGATAAGGCTCCCTCGAATTTTGAAGGCTTTGTTAAACAAGAGGATGAGCTACAGGAGAATATTGAATCGAAGGTGGATACCGAGATGAATGAGGAAAATCTTGCTAATGAGGCCATTTCGAGTTTGGAGGGGCTTGCTGAACAAGACGATGATCTACAGGAGAAGATTGAGTCAAAAACGGATACCGAGCTGAATGAGGACAAACTTGCAAATGAGGCCCTTTCGAGTTTGGAGGGTCTTGCTAAACAAGACGATGAGTTACAGGAGAAGTATAAATCCAAGAAGGATACCGAGCTGACCGAGGAACAACTTGCGGCTGAAGCCTTAACGAGTTTGGAAGGTCTTGTTAAACAAGACGATGAGCATAAGGAGGACGAATCAAAGGTGGACATGCCACCCACTGATGAGGAACTTTTGATCGCCACTTTCTCAAGTAAGAAGGGACTATATTCTGAAAATATCCAGGAGAATTTAGAAGAATTTGTGAGGTTATTGGACGAAAAAAAAGAGCATATAAAGGCACATAGTGCTGAGGGTATGCAACTTGATGAGGTCCATTTAAACGGGCAGAAGGGAGAAAATATCCAATCTGATGAAGCCCATTTAGATGGTCATGATGTCAAGGATATCCAACCGGACGAAGGTCATTTAGATGGGCATGATGTCAAGGATATCCAACCGGACGAAGGTCATTTGGATGGGCATGATGTCAAGCATATCCAACCGGACGAAGGTCATTTAGATGGGCATGATGTCAAGCATATTCAACCGGATGGAAGACATTTAGATGGGCATGATGTCAAGCACATTCAACCAGACGGAAGACATTGGGATAGTCGAGATATTAAAGATACTCAACAAGAGGAAGGTCATTTAGATGGGCATGAAGTTAAGGATGCTCAACCTGAGGAAAGTCATTTGGAGGAGCATGAAGTTAAGGATGTACAACCTGAGGAAGGTCATTTAGAGGGACATGATGTTAAGGATGTTCAACCTGAGGAAGGTCATTTAGATGGGCAAGATGTCAAGGATGTTCAACCAGAGGAAGGTCATTTAGATGGGCATGAAGTTAAGGATGTTCAACAAGGGGAAGGTCATATAGAGGGACATGATGTTAAGGATGTTCAACAAGGGGAAGGTCATATAGAGGGACATGATGTCAAGGATGTTCAACAAGGGGAAGGTCATATAGAGGGACATGATGTTAAGGATGTTCAACCTGAGGAAGGTCATTTAGAGGGACAAGATGTTAAGGATGTTCAACCAGAGGAAAGTCATTTGGAGGAGCATGAAGTTAAGGATGTACAACCTGAGGAAGGTCATTTAGAGGGACATGATGTCAAGGATGTTCAACCTGAGGAAGGTCATTTAGATGGACATGATGTTAAGGATGTTCAACCGGACGAAGGTCATTTAGAGGGACATGATGTCAAGGATGTTCAACCAGAGGAAAGTCATTTGGAGGAGCATGATGTCAAGGATGTTCAACCAGAGGAAGGTCATTTAGAGGGTCAAGATGTCAAGGATATTCAACCGAAAGAAACCCACTTAGATGGACATGAAGTTAAAGATACTCAACAAGAAGAAAGACATTTAGATGGTCGTGAAGTTAAAGAGGTTCAACCTGATGAAAGACATTTAGAAGACCAAAAAATCCAGGTAATCCAGGCGGCCGATAAATCTATTGAAGAACTTATATCAGAGGGGAAGAAGCTCATGGAGAGCGGAGATTTTGAAAAAGCTTTGGGTTACTTTAATAGAGCTTTGGAATTGGATCCTCATAACTTAGATGCTTGGAGCGCAAAGGGGGATACTTTACTGGAGGTTAGCAAAGATAGGCCTTCTATTGAGAAGCTTGTCCTCCAGGGGAAGGAACATTTAGAGAGAAAGGAATTCGAAAAGGCTTTGGATTGCTTCGATCGAGCATTGGAATTGGATCCTCACCACTTGGACGCTTGGAGCGCAAAAGGGGATGCGCTGTTAGAAAAAGAAAAAAATGAAAAGGAATAACCCACAATTTTAAAAGGCATTTTTAACTTGAAATTTTGGCTTATCTGTAATAATAATGAATCAGAAAAATAAAAATACTATAACCGTAATGGTTTTCTGAGTTATTATGAAAAAAGAAGCCAAATGGTACGGTGTAAGACTGCCGGAGGGTTTGATGAAGGAGATCGAGAAAACCATCGATGAACACCACCATTGGTCATCGAAGGCTGATTTTGTTAAGGACGCTGTAAGGCAATTGTTGAATTATTATGAAGAGCTAGAGATTGGGAAAAAGAGAAACTAGAACTCAAAAATTTTTTTAACTTTTTATATTTTTAAATTTTAGACAAAAAATAGCATCATAGAAATCTAAGGCATACCTATCTCAATTTTCATAAGGGATGTTGCGATGTTTGAGTGATCAGGTCTCTCAATGTGTAAATAATTGATACCTGAATGTAACAATATGATAAAAATTTAAGGAGCTTAAAGTATTGCAGGAAGGATGGTTGGTTTATTGTGAAAAATCGATCTTCCCTCGACTAAAGTTTTATGTCTCACCTAGCATGGGACGGAGTTGGTACTTAAATAAAATCTTTCGATTATCATGCATGATAATCATTGCAGATAATTTATATAGCGACCTGAAGCATACGATGAAACTAAGAGGAGTTCAACTAAATTTTCCAACTTGGATACAGTTTCCAAGGGTGGGAGAGGACCTATGGATCTATTTGAAGCATCTCAATTGATTACTGATAAATACTCTGTAAGGATCCTTGTTGGAACCACTAAAAGGCCGAAGAGCGCCATAGAACTGAGCGAAAAATTCGGTATTCCCATCGCAGCCTGTTACAGAAAAATAAAGGAATTGGAGAAGGCAGGGTTGCTTCGCTGTGTTGAGAGGAAATTGACGAGAAAAGGCAAGAGGGTGAGCATGTACATATCACAACTCAAAACCGCTTACCTCTACTTTGAAAATGGTAAGCTCAGGATGAGGTTTCATCTTACAAACGGTGCCATCAACGACTTTGGTGGGGAATTAGGAGGGGCGGACATAATAGAGAGATAATCCTTAAGTTTTGACCACCCCATTTTTTCATTATCTCGGTATAACTCCTTTGTCAATTTTTTATCACCACTAGATGACTCATATAACTCAATTTTATCATTTTTAGTCCTACAAAAGGTTCCTACATAAAAAAAAGCTTTTCATTTCTTTATCACCATTTTGTCACCTACCTGTTACCTCCCGATAAACAACCTCCAATCTATTGATAACCTTGCCAATTGCAAAATTCTTCTCCACCCATGTCCTGCCCGCCTTTCCAAAAGAGCTTCTCTTCCCCTCATCACCAAGAAGCGTACAAAGGGCCTCAGCTAACTGATGGCTATCTGCATAATCAACAAGAATACCTGTCTCCCCATCCTTAACCACGTAAGGAACTCCTCCTACTTTCGTAGCCACACAGGGCTTTTCCGCAGCCATAGCTTCAATAAGAACGATACCAAAAGCCTCGAACTCTGACGGCAGAACAAAAACACTACAGTCAAAATAAGCCTGAGACACATCCTCATCATCCAAGGCACCTAGGAACAGGACATTATCTTCAACCCTAAGATTTTTTGCATGACCTAAAAGTTTCAGTAGCATTCCTTCATCTTCTCCTATCAGGACCAGCTTCGTTTTTGGAAATCTTTGCAGAACCTCAGGCCAGGCTTCAATCAAATACTCTAATCCTTTGTTCTTTGCCAATCGCCCTACAAAAAGCACGAAGTCGCCTACTAAGCCATGCTTGCTCTTAAAAGATCCCTTTTGCACGTTGTCGAACCTCGAGATATCAACGCTGTCAGGGACTATCACGATTTTTTCCTTACTGAAACCCGCATCAACTGCATAATTCATCTCCCCTTTGGAGACGCAGATGATTTTATCAGCGGCCCTGATCACCCTACCTGAAAAGTACTTATCATACAAACCCCGAATTCTTTGCCTTTTATCACCACCCCAACCCGTTTCCCCAGGATGAAAATGCGGCGTGAAAATGAATTTTCCTCTTCCCATTCGAGCAGCCAATGCCCCTATATGAGATGGAAAGTAGCCGTAGGAATGAGCATGGATGATATCCCATCTTCCTTTTAGCACTGCCCTTAGCATGGAAGGCATGACCGTATACTGCAAATCACCTTTTAGGGAATATGATTTGAATCTCCTCACAGGTATGCCTTCTACATTCGAATAGGGCTTGTCCAGTTTTTTCCAAGGAATCTCTGAGTAGAGGTCTGATGTAAATACCTGCACATCATGGCCTCTTTTTTGCAGCTCCTTGCAGATTTTCAGCATTTGGAATTCCACTCCACCTGGAGCGGGAGGAAACCTGACGCATAGCTTTAATATCCTCATCATGGGGGTATGTAAATATAAAATATAAAGGCTCATGGAGAAAAAAATCAACATGTTAAGGATTGACCCGGATTTACATAATTTAGAAATTCATAATATTTGTCGCAGCAATCGCTACAAAAAATTTAAATTCACTCTAATGAATGCATATTGGGCGTGGTTTTATGACGGTACAGGAGAGCAAGGCTGAAAAAGGGCTACCAAAGAATACACAATCTCTTTGTCCAGAGTGTAAATCGATAATAGATGCCGAGATTATCGCAGAGGATGGAAAGGCCGTGATGAGAAAGACTTGCAAGGAGCACGGAGAATTTAAGGATACCATATGGAGCGACGTTGATTTCTATTTAAAGGCAGAGAAATTCGCTTTGGACGGCCTGGGAGTTGAAAATCCTAATACAAAGAATGAAAAGGGCTGCCCACTGGAATGCGGGCTATGCGATCAACATTTCAGCCATACAGCCTTTGCAAACATCGACCTAACCAACAGATGCAACCTCAAATGCCCAATCTGTTTTGCCAATGCAAATGCTGCAGGTTATGTCTATGAACCCTCTTATGAAGAAGTAGTTAAGATGCTTCAACTTCTAAGAGCGGAGAAGCCTGTACCCACTCTTGTGGTCCAGTTCTCAGGTGGAGAGCCCACACTTCATCCAAGATTTATCGACTTGGTAAAAAAGGCCAACGAGCTTGGTTTCTCACAGGTTCAAATGGCTACAAACGGCATACTTTTGGCAAGAGATCCCAACTATGCACAGAGCTTGGTGGATGCAGGTTTGCATACAGTTTACCTTCAATTCGATGGCCTGAAGGAGGATAACTACACCACCACGAGAGGAAAACCGCTGCTTGAAACCAAGATAAAGGCAATTGAGAACTGCAGAAAGACGAAACCAAAGCCACTATCCACAGCCCTCGTGCCTACCATAGTGAAAACAATAAACGATGATCAGGTTGGCCCTATCCTGGATTTTGCAATAGAAAATGGCGATGTGGTCAAAGGTATAAACTATCAACCTGTTGCCTTCACAGGCAGAATTTCGAAAGAAGAGAGGGAAAGGCAGAGGTTCACGCTCACGGATCTCGTAGATAGGCTTGTAGAGCACGCTGATTTTCTAAGAAGAGAGGATTTCTATCCTGTACCTACTGTTGCGCCAATATCGTATTTAGCTTCTGTATTAGCTAACCAGCCGAAATTAACTTTCACATGTCATGCACATTGTGGAATTGCCACATACCTATTCATTGAAGAGGATGGAAAAATCATACCTTTGCCTAGGTTTATGGACATAGATGGCATGATGGCCGAGATGAAAAGATTGGCTGATAAGGCCAGTGGAAAAGGAGTTCAACTTCTCCTTAGGCTGGGAGGGGTGATCAAGACTGAGAAAGGGAAGCAGGAGAGCCTAGTAAAGAATTTCAACAAATACTTTGGCCAATACATAGATGAAAATAAAATGCCCTCAGGCCTAAATATACCCCTTCTACTGAGTGGCGTTATTTCGGACCGAACAAAGAGTGCGGTGAGCGATTTCACTTGGAGAACTATGTTTGTAGGCGGGATGCATTTCCAAGATTTGTACAACTACGACATCCAGAGGGTTCAGCGCTGCGCTGTCCATTACGCTACACCAGATGGAAGGCTGATACCGTTCTGTTCATACAATGGGGGACCCACCTATAGAGAAGAAGTCGAGAAAAAGTTCTCAGTGCCAATAAGCGAGTGGCGGGGCGGTAAGATAGTTGAGGATTGAGATAGCAGGCTACAAGGCTGGTTTCAAAGGTTAAACCTTGAATTGTGAGGCTAACAAATTCAAGGGGGAAAATATAAAGTATTTTTAATAGAATCCCCAAAAGAGGTGAGGTAATGGTCTATTGTCAAAAATGCGGAACAAAAAATGACGATGATGCCAAATTCTGTAAAAATTGCAGTTCATCCTTAATAGGTCCTAAAAAGGATTGGGAGAAGGAATGGGAGGATAAATGTGATGAAGAATGTGCCGCCCGTGGGCGCAGCGCTCCTGCTTTTTGGGGAATCATTGTCCTCCTTATTGGCCTGTTGATATTTATCGAGGTCTTGAAGAATATCGAAGGATTGGACTTACCCCAATGGTTCTATGATTTCAATTTCTGGTGGATTATCGGCCTGGTAATTGCATTGGCAATCATATTTGCTGGCATTAAAATGTTGATGAGGAAGGATTGAGCCTAATAAGCTTTACAGGTTTCATTGCAGTTCCCACAAGTTACAGCATGACTCCAGTTTGAGAGCTGAATTCTCGTATCCAACCAGAGAAAGGTCATTATGAGCGCTAAAATACCGTAAATAACATTTCCAGTTAACTGAAATACGCCTATGATAATAAAAAAGAAACCTATGACTAGAAAGCCATTGCCCAAAACATGTGATAAGGCTCTTCTTTTGAGAAGAACGATTTCTATATAATTTAAGGTGACAAAGCCCATTCCTACGATAATAAAAATCAAAAGAGCTAGCCTTGGAAAATCCTTGAAAAAAATGAGAAATATTATCATTAAAAAGATCGAGATGAAGGAGCCGAGGGCTAATCCTGTACACCCAGCGCAAAGAATGTTATTTTTTATTGTATAAGTATGACCTTGAAATGGGTCACAGTCTGGATGATGGCCTTGACGTTTTCTATAGTTACCTATTGATGATTTAGGATTTGTACCATGAATCCCCTGCTTTTTGTACCTTTTAATCCAATTTGGCTGTAGGGCAAGAGATATACCAAATAGGCAGCTTGAGATAAATGCTGCGCCCATGAATAACCGATCTATGGTATCTATGGAATTCTTCCCATTGGCTATGGTAAATACCAACAAAAGGAATAGGACACCTCCTAAAATTGAAAGTAGGATATGATACCACAAATTCTTTCTGTATTTCAAATTAAATACCTCAATCTCTTTAACACACTTTTTCCTGCCATGTGGCGATAGGCTCTTCTTTTGATCTCATTTTTTGAAAAGAAACCTGCGATGTTCCTTGTTATTGAGCCGTAAAATCCTCGATAGCACCTGAACAGCTCCTCCTGCACTTCTTGCCTTGATAACGTTTCAGTAGGCATAATCGCATGGACCATGTCATAGTGTGCGTAATTGGTATCTTGGATCCACCCATTTTGCAGAGCGTTATCATAGACGTCTGTACCTGGATATGGAGTGAGTACGGTATATATCGCCAGTTCTGTATCGAGCTCAAGAGAAAATTGACGTAAACGTTCAATGGATTCAGAAGTGTCCTTTCTTGAACCTATAATGAACATGGACTGTGTAAAAATGTCGTTCTTTTTCAAGATCTTCAAAGCCATAGAAGCATCGTTCACCTTTATCCCTTTCTTATATTCTTTAAGAATCGTAGGTGAATTATTCTCCACACCTATAAGGATCCAGTTGTTGCCTACATCCCGCAGCTTGGCCACCAGATCAGGATTCATGACGATATCATCTGTTCTCGCTTGAAAAAACCAGGATATGTCCTCTGTGAACTTACGATTTCTTAACTCCTGCCATAATTCTTTTGCTCTTTTTTTATAACCAAAGTTATCGTCTGTAAGCCATAGGAATTGCCCACCAAAAGTTTCATTAAGATATTGCATCTCATCAGCAATTCTTTTCGCTGATTTTTTTCTCCAAATACCGTTCCAATGCTTCCATTGGGTGCAAAACGTGCATTTATGATCGCATCCACGTGATCCTTCCAGTATCATGTAACTCGTGTTTTTTCCTGCCATCATAGCAAAATGATATCTCTCGATATTCTTTTCAATTAAATGATATGCAGGGTATGGTAGAGTGTCCAAATTTTGAATCAATTCCCTTCGAGGTGTATGAACGATATTTCCGTTATGTCTGAAAGATAGACCCTTTACTTTGGCTAGATTACCTCCTTTTCTTAGAGTTTTTATTAATTCCACGAGGGTGATCTCACCCTCACCCCTTACAATATAATCGATCTCTGGAAAATCATTAAGGGATTCTTCTGCAGTAAACGAGAAATGCTGACCACCCAATATTGTTATTATCTCATTATTTACCGTCTTTGCAATTTCCGCTACCCTAACACACACATACGCGTTACAAGTAAATCCTGAGGTTGCCACAATAGAAGGGGAGAAGGATTCGATGAATTTTTCAACATCCTTCCAACTTTTTCTTTCTGCCTGGCAATCGAGGATCTCGATTTCTATATCTGGCAGTTCTCTTTCCAAATATGCTGCTAAAGCAAGCAATCCAGTGGGTGGAGGAAGATACTCGCCCATCAGAAACCAGTAGTCTTTTGGTGGCTCGATAAATAATATTTTTGAAAGCATTTTTTCAATCTACGTAAGTAGAAAATCATTGAAATAGGTTACTATAGGAAAAAAGTCTTAGGACTTAATCGGTCCTAATCTCCTTCGCCCTCAACCCTTAATGGAAAGTTGGCCTTGAGCCAGTCCCAGCAAACCTTACAACAGCCCTCCCCCTCTTTTGTGTAGGCATGAATCTTATTTTCTTCTGCAACTGTCTTCATGCATATGGTGCATTTCTCCATTCACTCATCTCCTTATAGGAGATGAAAGGTCTTTCATGTGATATAATAATTGCGCTGGTTTTTTTAACTCACCATAAAAATATATAGATTTACTTCTCTTGTTATAATAAATAAATAATAATGATCCCATAAAAAAAGACCTCCAACTCCCCTTAGGAGGAAAAATTCTGGGTTCGATAGCCGCCTTTACGCGAGGAAGGGTCAGAGGAGGTTGGAGGCCGGTTCATCCTTATTATTGATTATATTATATATTTAATATTCCATTTCGTCGTCTTATATCGATTTTTTTCTTGACTCTAGGGCTTCCTCTTTAACTTTATCTTTTTAATGTTAAATATATAGAAACCCATAATGAGGACAACTGTGATGCCTGCGAGCCCAGTTATTATTAAATAACTTTTTAATTCGAAGGGTAATTCTCCGGTATCGGTCTTACCAGAAACAAGATTTGAATTGGCATCAGTTAAATCATCTGGTGTAGGATTCAGAGTAAAGTTCACATAGGTTATTTCAGAAACTGCTACCAATTCATATTGACTTTCATACCCCCTCTTGGATGCTGAGATATTTTTAAGGCAGAAACAAATAGGTACATTTGTAAAGGTATACCAACCATTTGAATCTGTAAGTTCCGTGCGAGTAATGTCATGATATTTGAGAGTCATAAGGACATCTGGAATAGGATCATCAGTTACAGCGTCTTTGACAAACCCTGTTATAATCCCCTCATTTGGATCGTTTCCATTATCAATTGGTTTCAAGGAAAAGTCCACAACAGTTAATTTTGAAACTGCTACCATTTTGTATTGATCCTCATACCCCTTTTTATATACAGAAACATTTTTCAAACAGAAACAGATAGGTACATTCGTAAATGTATATCGACCTTTTGAATCTGTAAGTTCGGTGCGGAAAATATCATGATATTCAAGAGTCATGAGGGCATTGGGAATTGGCTCATCTGTCTCAGCATCTGTTACAATTCCTGTAATGGTACCCTCATTTGTACCGTTAACCCATTCGAGTATATTTTGTGCTAACCCTGATGAGAGCACCAACAAAGCAATAGTGCATATCGCTATGAAAGCAATGATATACTTACTTACTACAACTCGCCCACTTTTTTCCATCCTATATCACGCTCCTGTGATTCCAAAAAATAAATTGATTTCAGTATAAAAATAATATTTGGAACACTTTTCAGACAATTATTTAATATTTATGGAACACTTGTTAAATATAAAATCAATCCATTTAGATAACACTTTTCAAATTTTAATCTATTGAGTAGCAGGCAGATTCCCTTCCATGACTTTCTACGAGTACCAGTCCTGCCTGATCCAGTATATTTACATGATAATTTACAACCTTTCTTGAAACACCTATCTTCTCCGCTATTTTGGTTTGAGATATGCCTTTGTTTTCCTTTATAACGTTGAGAATCGACTCCTGAATATCGCTTAAAAAGAAACGCATTTCCGTCTTAGGGCCTCTTATGTAGAATCGTCTGAACATACCATCTTGTCTTGAATTGAGATATTGGGCTTTTTCAAGCCTATTTATATGATATGTTAGCACTCCCATTGGAAGGTTGAGATCGTTTAGAATAGCGCGATAGTGCTTCCCAGGATTTTCTTTAACGTAATCGAATATTCGCTTTCTTAGGGCATTTTTAAGGAGGTTTTCCCGCTTTATTTTAGAGTATAAAATTATTGTTAATACGAGGACTATTATGATAATGAGACCCGTCTGAAAAATAATTGAAAATGGGATTCCTTCATCACCCTTTTCGGAGATTGGATCCAGAAATATAGGTGCGTATCTGAGTATTCCAACTTCAACTTCATAGGTATAATTATGGTATCCTTCTGCCTCTATATCCACCCTATATAAGCCAGGATTAAGCCCAGTAACTTCAAAATAACCATTTGCATCTGTTTTGGTTTTATATTCTATTTCGACTTCAATATGTGTGACAGTAACAGTAGCATTGACAATGGGTTCATCTGTTTTACTATCCAAAACTGTTCCAGATATAGATGTTTCATCG
>JABAOF010002848.1_pt10 | contig 18282 bp, 15 predicted proteins | sample 7062171 | NCBI WGS metagenome assembly JABAOF01 (sample SAMN14538628, study PRJNA623070) | marine sediment metagenome | biome: marine biome [ENVO:00000428]; feature: marine pelagic biome [ENVO:01000023]; material: deep marine sediment [ENVO:00002113] | place: India: Gulf of Khambhat ...
AACCCCGACCTCGATCAAGATCCTAACACTTGCATCCTCACGCGCGACGAAAACCAAACAGACTCCGAACCCTCCCATTCGAAAACTTCAACATACACGCAGAGCCGGATTCCTGTCACGCTGTCACCCTCAGCGAGTCCGACAGCAGGCATACCCGCGACACGCACTCCCGCACCACAAGTAGTCTGCCCCATTGCGGAAAAGTGTGCGGTTGCAGATTTTTCCATTCTAGTCCTAGCTGTTCCGGTCCGGTGTCCAGCTTTCAAGTTTCATGTGTCTGTTTATACATTCATAGTTGACAGCTAGGATCAAAGTACTATACAATGACCACATCCAAAAATCATTGCAAACGGCCTCAAATTGAACTTCATATACCTAACGAAGTCGGTCATGTGTGCTAATCAAAGCAAACGACACCAACTTCACCAAAGGTAGATTAACATCTCTCAAGGAAGATATCCACGCTCAACGGATATCCAGAACTTCTCAACGGAAAGGGGTATGTCGGTCAGGCATATTCCTTTTATCATCCACTGAGAAATCCTTCTTGAGAGACTGATAACATACATTCGCGACTGGCGTGATCGAACCTGCCACCACCACTGGCGCGGGGTTCGTCCTTAAGGGGTGCCGGGAACAACCCGAGTGGTCTGGGATGTTGCCTGAGCTGACTTTCAACAAGTCGATATGAAGCGTCGAAGGTGAAGCGGTCCAGGCCATCGTCGCCGATGGCACTCGCTTCACTCTTATGCTTCACCCCACACGTCAAAACTGGCGAGAAGAATCTTTTCTCACAAAGGGGAGTGAACAATGTATGGAAGAGCAGTCGTTGGTTTTGGTTTGAGTCTTATGGCATTGATCGCATCAGGGTGCACTTCGTCCTCAACAGTTGCGATCCCTACCGATACTCCAAAAACAATTAAACAACCAGCGCCGACTGTGGCGAATACTGTCACACCACCCGAGGGACCCCCTGTGGTGGCAGCAACTCTGAGCGCAACGCCGGTTTCAAGTGTGCCGCAACCTCGACCGGAAGACAGTTTCCCACTCCTAAGCGCCGGACAAGCTGTAACCATAACCCACATCCACATGCTCGATGCGAGCCGGGGATGGGCGATCGGGAACGCAAGAGATACGATCGACCACATCCTTTATACCGAGGACGGGGGCATCACCTGGAGGGATACCTCTCCCCCCGAACCCGGGCCAAGCGCCGAGGAGAATGTCAAGCGCGCCGAGGCGTTCTTCCTCGACGCAGAAACCGCTTGGATTTCCTACGCGCCCCATGAGCTCATCTGGCGGACGGAAAACCAAGGGGCATCATGGGAGCCGGCCAGGGTTGGGATCGGTGGTGGGCTTGGTGCCACGATATGGTTCATGGACAAGGAGTCTGGTTGGGTCATGCAGTACCTCGACGCCGGGATGCACCATGTGTACATGTCGATGTATAGAACCACCACCGGCGGGGCGTATTGGGAAGGGCTCTTCGACCCATATACCGGTGATGAGCTTCAAAGCTTCGACAAAACCGGCATCTTCTTCGCCGATGCGAATACCGGCTGGGTGACACGCGATAGCGGTGGCGTTCAGCCGGGCGCGTTCGTTGACGTGACGTATGACGGTGGGTTTACCTGGGAATCATTGCCGTTACCTCCACCCGAGGACAACCCCTCCAAATTCGACGAAGAATATTGCGGGATGCATTACCCCACGATGCTTTCCCGATCATCAGGATCGCTCGTCGTCAGATGCAAACGCTTTGACGACAGCGAGACGATCCTCTCGCACTACGTATACTCGACTTCAGATGGCGGGCAAACCTGGAGCTACTCCGACTACCCTGGTGGCGAGCTACAATTCATAGACCCAAGCGTGGCCTATGCTCTGGGACGAGAAATCTACCTGTCACGTGATGGCGGCCGAACATGGACCAAGGTCAAGGAGGTCAACTGGGACGGTCAATTCAGTTTCGTGAGTGAGAATCTCGCCTGGGCCGTGGCCAGGGCCGGTGACGAAATTGCACTCGTTAGGACACAGGATGGCTCTCGTACATGGGAGGAACTCAAGCCGCAAGTCGCTGCTACCCCGGTGAGCTCGCTCGTGCCGACCAGCACCCCATTGCCCGAGGGTGCAGTTCCCACACCATTAGGGGGCGGCTCAGGACAGATCGCCTTTATATCCTATCGCGGTATTCGCGAGGCGGACACCACAGACATCTACTTGATGAACACTGATGGTTCAGGACTGACCCTGCTAACCGATGTTTCGGGGCACATTGAGAACTTCACTTGGTCACCTGATGGAGAGAGGATAGCATTTGACTCTTACAAGGATGGCGACACGGATATCTATGTGATCAACGTGGATGGTTCTGGGTTGCTGCGGTTAACCAACGACCCCGCCCACGATACCGATCCCGCATGGTCTCCCGACGGCTCTCGAATCCTGTTTGTTTCCAACCGCGAGGGAACCAATGCCATCTACACCATGAATGTGGACGGATCTCAAACTCAACGCTTGGCAGACGGATGGACGCCATCATGGTCACCCGATGGGAGCAAGGTCCTCTTCAGCAGGACCTTCGATGGAATCTACGTAATGAACGCAGACGGCACGAATGAGAAAAGATTGACCGACAGCAGCGAGCATGGCTGGGATTGGTACCCCCTATGGTCACCGGATGGTACGCGCATTCTGTTCGCCTCCAATCGTCAAAACCCGGGAGACGCATTGACTGACATGGTTTATGTCATGAACTCGGACGGAACCGGGATGGGTCAATTGACCTTCAGTGGTTGGGGTATGCCGCCATGGGCCTGGTCGCCAGATGGAATGCTAATCGCCTTCACGCAGGGCTTTGGTTCAGGCGCGAAGCTGTATCTGATGGACGCAAAGGGCATTGACCAGTGGCCGTTGATGGACAACAACCAGGGATTGCACCCTCAATGGCGTCCTTAATCTAGGGAGCAGTTGAACGAAAGAAGTATTTTCACAAGGTCAATTTCGTTCCGTCGATGATAGGCGAGGTTTGGCAGTGATCCGGCCAGAGGTCGAGATCACCCTTGTTCAGACGACAGAAGGAGGAATGAAGCGGGAGTTCTTCGAGCCATGAACAGAATCCAAATCGTCATTGGAGCCGCATGTTTTCGTCCATTCAAAATAGGTGAATTATGAATCAACTGCAGGGATTTCGATTGATGATGCTTTTGTTTCTAGTTTTTGGTTTGGCATTTTCGGGGTGTGCATCTCGGGTTGAAACTCCGTCTCCAGACACCCCCCTCCCAACGACGGCGTTACCACCCACAATAACAATCGTACCTGATTCTCCCCTTCCCCCGACACCATCTGCCATCCCTCCAACCCCCACTGCCACAGAGGCTCCTTTCATTCCTAAAGGTCTTGAACCCATTACGCCTGACAACATCGACAGACTCCAGTTGCTGGCTGAAATCGAGAACACAGGATTTGTCATCGACAAGCGTTTCTCGCCGGATGGAAGCCAGTTGGCGACCGTGACATATTATGATTACAGAGACTACGCACAGCACTTATGGGATCTAGAAACAGGCCAGGCATTAATCGAACTGCGCGTGGAAAAGTTATCCATTCCTGAATTCACTCCCGATGGGAAGCTTGTCGTATTGGAAGCCGAAGGCAACCAAATCATCCTGTGGGATTCATGGGAGCGCACCCGTAGCCAGGTGCTGTATGCCGCAGAACAACGGATCCTCTTCGCCGTACCTTCCCCTGATTGGAAGGTCATGGCTGCGATCCTTAGGGATGAGTTTGAAGACCGATATTCCTTGGCAGTTATCAACTTGGGCGATCCCGAAAACCGTGACACCTTATTCACACATGGATTGGATGACAATGGATCTGCTTCCTTTTCTCAAGACGGGCAGGTGTTATGGGTCAGAGTTTTCCCAGGGGTAACCGTACTGACATCGGTCACTTCGGTATTCGAGGTGAGTACGGGGAAACTGCTGACCACTCAGTATCAATTGATGGGCAGCATCGCCCTTTCGTCAGATGGGCGTTACCTCGCTGCGGAAATCAAATCCGAAATCGGTGAACCGATTGCGATCTATGAAGCCCATAGTGGGCAGCTGGTCGCATCCTTGATCGGCAATTCTGGTTCAAAGTTCTCAAGGATGATGTTTTCACCTGATGGACGTACTTTGATGGCCACGGAAGACTATGGTCACAAAGTATGGATTTGGGATACGGATACATGGCGTGAAATCGATCCGCCAGTTGAAATCTTCGACGAAGCCATCTTCTCCCCAGATGGGAAACTGATCGTCAGCTTCGCCGACGGTAAGCCCATACGGTTTTTTGGTGTCGCAACCCGATAGGGTCGTTTATAAGAAGCGAAGTGTTATGTGATAAAAGAAATCTGATTCTTGTGGGCCGACACTTCGGGACCAATCAAAATGACCAACAACTCGGATGGAGACTGGACCATGCGCTACTCACATAAACCGAGATGGATGTCGTTGGTAACGGCTGCATCGTTCATATCAGCCGTGGCTGCATGTAGCCCCAAGCCCATCACCACCCCCCCAGAAATTGAACCTTCAGCTACACCTGCACTCGCCTCGCCCACCGAGACACTAATTCAACCGACTTTTACGCCCACCACAGCCCTGAGAGACACCGAGATGCCATCTCCGAGGGCCGATATGCCTCTCTCAGATCGCGGTCCGTGGCTCACTTACATCCATGAGGAAGGCATTGTGGCGGTGAATCCAGACGGCACGGGACGAACGCTTCTGGCCCCTCCACCCATGGCAAGTGCCGCCGCTGTATCCTTCGATATCCCCGGTGGAATCGCGCCTGTCGGTAGTTGGTTAGCATTGCGCGTTGAACGGGTTCAAGCTCCGGGATGGGATCTCAAGCTTCTGCATCTTCCTGATGGCCAGGTTAGAACAATTACCCCTTTGCTGTCCCCCGAACTTGAACGCCAACTCCGAGATGGAAGTATAGACCTCGATCTCAGGAATGCTATCTTCTGGGAGCGTGATGCCCTGCGTTGGTCGCCAGATGGCCGCTACTTGGCCTTCATCGCAGCCCTTGACGGTCCGTCTTCCGATCTCTACGTGTACGATACCGCCAATGACACAGTTATGCGCTTGACGACAGGCCCGAATCAGGCCGCTACACCTATTTGGTCGCCTGATGGACATTGGATTGTCCACCAAGAAGTAGAGACCTTCGGGTCGGGTGCGGGATGGTCGGTGAATACGGTATGGGCTGCAGCTGTCGACGGAAGCGCAATCGTGAGGTTGTATGACGTGCCCGAGAACAATGGACCGGAAATGTTCCGTGGTGTGACGGACTCCAATGATCTGCTGGTGTATCGATGGAGTCAAAACACACCCGATCTTCATTTGGTCAGCTTGGATGATGGACGGACCACCGTGTTACACGAGGGATTTCCCAGCGTTGAAGCCGTAGCTTTAGATCCCAACAGTGGTGCAGTGGTGTTCACTGTCGGGAGTCTCTATCTTCGCTCTCTTGAAAGCGTTGGCACGCGAGTCGTGGATACGCGCTCATGGTCAGGCGTGACATGGGCGCCGGGGTTAAATCAGTTCCTTGTACACGGAGAGGCAGGGATTTTAGCCCTCACGCCAGACGGAGTTGGCAGGATCGTAAGTGAAGATGCAGCCATTCCAATTCCTTCCCCCGATGGCGCTTGGCTGGCCCATTTGGGCAACACCCTGCGCGTGTATTCGTCGAGTGAGGAGTCCGTTCAGGAATTTGCTGCCTGGCCGAATTCGGCGATTTGGAGATTGGACTCATTGGGATTGTTTTTCATGGAGGATACTTCCCTATACTACTTGCCTGTTCCCAACGGTCAGCCAGTGCTCGTTGATGCCGGGGTGAAAGTTAGTCGCGGATTCCCATTTCTGGATCTATCTGGTATCGGATGGATTGGCGCCACGGACTAAAAGTGCCAGATTGGAAATAACACAACCGGAATATTTGCAACCGTGGAGGAGGACGAAGCGAGTCATCCTAACTCACACCTACGATCGATAGCGCGCCGGAATAATTTCTTAATCGAAACACGGCTATAGAAAACGTGCGACTATGCGTTGCAGTCGCAATGCTGATGGTACTGGATTTCTCGCTCACGATGAAAGAGATGGAAACATGTGCAACTCACAAAAATCAAGATGGTTCCGCTTTTCAGCGATGGCACTGCTCTTTTCAGTCGTAGCCGCGTGCGGACCTAAGACCACCGCTACACCCACTGAAATTGAGCCAGCGCCAGAAGTTACTGAAGCACCTGTCTCACCTTCGCAGCCAATTGAGCCGTCACCCACTCCGGATGAAGCGCTGCCAACCGACGGCTCTTGGTGGGCCATCATGGCCGAGGACGGCATCTATACCGTCAAGCCCGATGGCTCCGGTTTGAAGAAGCTCAATGATCAAGTTGTTTCTATGTCTATGATGGGTCCCTTCGTGGAAGGAGCACCAAGAGGTGGGTACCTGGCTTATACAAATTGGGATACGTCGACGGATGAACAGACTCTCTATCTACTTTCAATTCCGAGTGGGGAGACGAAGGTCGTAACCTCGTTGACTCCTGCCATGGGACCTGTTTATCAAGGGAACCAATATCATGAAGCCACTTTATATCTCACATCGGAGGCTGGAATTGCATGGTCCCCAAATGGAAGGCACCTGGCTTACGTCGGCTTCATCGATGGTCCCACGATGGATCTTTTTGTCTATTCCGTCGATGACAGCAGCATGCTTCGAATTACCGACGGAACGACCCCGGCGCTCTACCCGAAATGGTCACCGGACGGGAAGTATATCTTCCATTACGGCGTGCCAGACCTCCTTACCGGGGGTGGTCCTGCTATAGAAAGCTTCTGGGTCGCACGAGCTGATGGCTCTGAAGACCGCAAGCTCTTAGATGGCCTGGATGGCGGAGAGATGGTGATTGGTTGGCTGGACAGTCAAACCCTCATTGTCCGCTCGCATGATATTGACCCGTTTAACTTACGCACTCTCAACGTTGAGACAGGGTCTGAAGAAGCGCTTTGGAAGGACCACTTCAGAGAGGCCGCCTTGGATGCTGAAACAGGGACTCTCTTGCTCGGTGTGGATCAAAACATTGCCACGAGGAATCCCGAAGTTCAACAAGGACTATACCTGATCCAAGTGGATGGGGAACCGTCATGGCGCATCGTCGAGGATGAACCTAAAGAGCTTGTATGGTCGGATGAAGCCGATCTGTTCTTCGTGAAGACAGAGTTCGGTATCTTGGCAATAACGTTGGCTGGTGACTTTATCGACCTCGATGTACCTGCCTCGTCGTCCAGGTTTCCTTTGGTCGCACCTGGCACGCGCGAATTGGCTTGGACGGGTTCAGAGCTTTGGGTCAGTAAATTGACCAGCGGTCTCGACGACCCGCCACGTCAGATCTTTCCAGAACCGGTCTATCAAGCAACCTGGGGACCACAAGGTCAGCATCTGTTATTCATTAGTGGCAGCAGACTCTATGTGGCGCGAACTCCCGAGTTCTCCCCCGTGCTGGTGGGAGAGGGGTTAAGTACCGATATCACGGCCTGGGTTTTTCCATGAGATTGAAGCTATCTAGTCGAAACACCTAGTTGATAGGGCACGCAAGCACTTTCCTCCATGCAACCCGGGATGATAAGGACCCTTCAGATAGGTTATTCCGCGTCTAAATTCTTTATGCGATTTGTGAATTGGCCAATGGGATCGTTTTTGTGTCAAGACAAGGGTAAATCGATAACGGGAGTAAGGTTATACAGCAAAAGATCAGCATCCCGGCATTTCTGAATGTTCTGCGCTAATGGCACCTGGAGCTCTGCAATGCCCTTAGTGCTCCAAAAGGAGAGTCGCCAATGCACTCCCCGAACAAATCTTTCACCTTTCTTTTTCCTGCGTTTTTAGTTCTCATCATGCTAACACTGATTTTGAGCGCGTGTGGACCGGAGAGTGAACCAGAGGACGAATCAACCATGGTTTCACCCGTAGACGGCATGGTGCTCCTTTACGTAGCAGAGGGGGAGTTCGTAATGGGCAGCGATGATGAGGGCGTGGAATATGCCCTGCAACTTTGTAGTAAGTATTACCCTGACTGTGAGCGGGAAGAGTTCGAGCCTGAGCAACCGCAGCATGTGGTATACCTGGACGCGTTCTGGATCGACCGAACGGAGGTGACCAACGAAATGTATGCCCGCTGCGTAGACGCTGGCTCCTGTACCCCTCCAAGTGATTACAGTTCAAATACCCGCTCGAGCTACTACGACAATCCAGCGTACGCTGATTACCCGGTGATCTATGTGAGTTGGTATCAAGCAAGCGAGTACTGTGAGTGGGCGGGACGCAGATTACCCACGGAAGCGGAGTGGGAAAAGGCCGCGCGAGGGGATGACGGCCGAATTTTCCCCTGGGGCGACGGATCTTATAGTGGAAATCATTTGAACTACTGCGACAGGAACTGTGAGTTTGAATGGAAAGACACCACGCAAAATGACGGCTATGCTGACACCGCGCCAGTAGGAACTTTCCCTCGCGGCGCAAGTCCTTATGGCGTTCTCGATATGGCGGGGAACGTGTGGGAGTGGGCGGCGGATTGGTTTTACTGGTACTACTATGACATGTCGCCATCACAAAACCCAATGGGAACATCGTTTGGGGATTACCGCGTTTTGCGCGGTGGCTCGTGGATTTTCGCTTCGTTCGGGGCTCGCACCACCTATCGATCCAATTCCGATCCCTCGGCCTCAGGAGACCTCACAGGTTTTCGTTGCGCGTACTCTCCCACGCCCACACCAACAGCGATTCCTCCCACTTCTGAGCCCACCCTCACACCCATACCAACAACTGCTGTGGCACGACCCAGTCCCACATACTGGCAACCCGAAGGAACCCAAACCCCAACGGGTAATCGCATCCCCCATCTCATACCCGGTCAGTCTGTGAACATCACGTCTATCCGCATGGTCGACGCCTCCAGCGGTTGGGCGATAGGAAACGCAAGAGATACAATCGACCACATCCTGGTCACAAACGACGGAGGGGACAACTGGCAAGACGTAACCCCTCCCGAAGCTGCCCCAACCATTGACCTCCCTGATAAGAGAGCCTTTGGATTCTTTCTTGACAGCACCAACGCATGGGTCACGTACAGTCCCGCCACGACGATCTGGCGGACGGACGACGGAGGCCAGTCTTGGCTGCCCAGCCAACGAACCCAAGTTGAGGATTTCGAACTCTTCACCAGGGCGGACTTGCATTTTGTCGATTCTCGCAATGGTTGGCTAATGAGAATTCTTGATGCGGGTATGAGTAAAGTGTACATGGCGCTTTACAGGACTAACGACGGTGGGATGAGTTGGGAGCGGCTCATTCACCCATCTGACAATCCCGAGCTACAAACTGGAGGCAAAACGGGGATGTCCTTTGCGGACGCTGAGACCGGCTGGGTAGCCAGGGACGTTGGCGGCGTCATAGACGGGGCATTCATCGACTGGACATACAATGGGGGTCTTACCTGGGAGTCTCAGCAATTGCCCTTACCAGAGCAGTCAGGCTTTTGCGGCATGTACTTCCCCACACTCTTTTCTGCGGAGGCAGGGGCTCTAGCGCTGCGTTGTCCATTCTTGAGCGAAGACGTCCTTCAAACGGCCAGCTACATTGCGACCACCAACAATGCAGGTCAAACCTGGAGTCTACATGAGTATCCAGGGGGCGAACTGTACTACATCAACCAAGATGTGGTTTACGCGCTCGGACGAGAGATAAATAGATCCAGAGATGGCGGTCGAACTTGGACCCTGATCAAGACTGTGAACTGGGATGGCCAATACAGCTTCGTCGACGAGAACCTAGCCTGGGCGGTGGCCAAGGCTGAGGAGGAGATCGCCTTGGTCAAGACGACGGATGGTTGCCGCACATGGGAGGAAATCAAGCCGAAGATCACTTCACACTAGCGCTACTTTAACTATCATTTTATTCATGGCGCAAGAAACATTCATGATTACCTCGTTGATCTCCTAAAATCATGATGTGATTTAATTTGTTTTCGATTTAGACACGGATCGCTCTATTCGAATTCGACAAGTGGCGCACTCACCGCGATCGTGAGGACTTTAAACAGGAGGGAACAATGCTCACCAAGCTAATTACGACTCCAATCCTCAAGGGCAAGGCCAAGACGCTGATGTTGCTTTTTTCCCTTATCCTGCTTTGCACCACCATACTCGCCAGTTGCGGTGGCCCGGGTGCGTGTGTGGGTTCCGGTGGTGATGTCCTCTCGTCTCCAGTGTGTAAGGATGGATGGACGCGGGATGAGTGCCAGGAATGGGATGACATGGAGATTAACGATGCGGACTGGAATTTCCGCAGCGGTCGTACCTGTGAGCGTCTCGGGTACACTGAGCGCTGTTCAGATGGAAGCTACCGACTGCCAGGCGATTGCTAGGGAGGAGGATAGGATCAATCAAGGTCTTGCGAATTAAATCCCTAGGAGATACGCCGAATTACGCAAGTACCTACTCTTATACGGTTCTATTTAAATAATGCGGGAATGCGTCTCATGGCAGCTGAGAGTTCGAATGAATTGAAGGGAGAAAACTCGATGTCAACCCATAGGCGAGCCTATGCCCTCGTTTCGTTGATTCTCTATCTAATTCTTGCATCGTGCACTGGAAGCCCGGTACCAGAATCCATAGAAGATACTCAACTCGCAGAACCGGAAACGCCTGAGGATAAACCAGCTACCTCGGAACCGGTAGCGACCGAGACGGGCATACTGTCGCCAACTTCCACTTCCTTAGATGAGACACAGGTATCTCTGTACGGCATCGAATTTGCATTCGACTCTTCATTAGGAGAGATCATCAAAGTAGAGAAACTCGACGGAAGCCCTTGCGATTCCATGAATCCTCAACCAGCTCACATCGTATTTTCCTTCGAGTTCTACAATGTAGCTAGAAACTTTCGAAGCCCTACCCTATCGGTCTACTCAGTACAAGAGTATGAACAACTCTGTCCGGATCCTGATTGGTTAATCGGGTTTTTTGATCCTTTGCGGGAGGCCATTACCAATCAGTCTGTTCCACCCTCGTTAAGTGGTCCTGAGGGTGGTAGAACATTTGAGGTACAGCGTGTTCGCTCAGGGTATTTTCAATTCCAGAACGGCGCAGGAATCCAAGCGATCGTTAGCTACGGTCAGGATCTTTATTTCATTGAGAGAGATAATATCGAATACAAATTCGAGGGGCTAACTTACGATGGTGAATACTACGTCGAAATTCACATTCCCGTCACGGCACCTTTCCTGATCGAAATGTATGAACCTGGCCAACCCCAGAATGAGCAAACGATCCCAGTTCCTGAGCATGATCCGAGCGATTATCAACAATTTGCTCAAGCGGTTGAGGCCTACAACGAAGAAGCCAGAAAACAACTGGAGGCATTGGAGGCCTCAGGCTTCACGCCTGACCTACGAGAGCTTGATGCGCTCGTTGCCTCTCTAAGAATTGAGCCTCAAGCGTGGGGAGAGTAGGCCGCAATAGGTTGATTTCCCGCTGCTCTCGATGGAGTGCGACATAAACACGAAATTCTCACCCGAAAGGAGTCCACAACCGTGAACATACTTGCGCTGCTACGTGTGTTCGACGCTGGCCTGACCTGAAAAGAACTGAAAACCAAGGTCACTATCCAGTGAAACTTCGCTCTCAAAGGCACGCCATTTTGATCGATCCCATATTGTTTGAAGCGCTATTCTCCTTGTGGGACATAGCCGAAATTCGCAGGTCGCGATAGCTTGATGACGATCGCACCCTCATCCAACCCACCTTCAACCACACAATGTCCGTATGCCAATATCGTGCGCGCATCGTCGGAAACGTCTATTGCAGATTCAATGACACACTCCTCCAAAGCTGCGCTCATGTTGTAGCGCTCGATGAGCAACTGACGCAGCGACTCTGCCCCGAACAACGGCGTCCATACCGCCGCGACTGGCGTGATCGAGCCTGCCACCACCACTGGCGCGGGGTTCGCCCTTAGGGGGCCGTCGCGGCAAATGAATGTTGCTGGAACTTCCGAGAGCCCGATAAGTGTGGAAAAAAGTGACCTGAAGGACAATTTGTTGTAGGAGCACCTTCAGGAGGGAACAATGCACACTGTGTTGAACACTGCTTCGATTCTCAGGGGAAAGGCTAAGGTTCTGATTGTGGTATTTTTCCTCGTCGTACTTTGCACCACCATCCTCACGAGTTGCGGCGGTTCGGGCGCGTGCGTAGGTTCCGGTGGGAGTGTGCTCTCATCGCCAGTATGCAAGGACGGATGGACGAGTAGTGAGTGCCAGGAATGGGATGACATGGGAATTAACGACGCGGAATGGAAATATCGCGGATCTTCCTGTGAAAGTCTTGGCTACACAGATCGCTGCTCAGACGGAAGTTACCGACTGCCAGGTGATTGCTAGATTTTCTCCCCAGCTTCGATGGTCGAGAAGTGTGTTGTCTGTGAATTAAATCTCACAACCGCCGATCACAGCACGAAATGCTGCGCGTAATAAGGATGTCTCATCCCCACTGTCTTGACCTAGCTCCCAGATCATGATACCGCCATAACCGTTCTCTTGCGCATAACAGGTCTTTCGCTCGACGGTAGTGATGCCGTTGAAGTAGATGCCAGCCACTTCGTCGCTGTCTGGTGGCGGGTGATACTGCTCGATGATTTCTGAGTAGGCGAAAGAAGTAGATGGAGCGCTTGTTTGGCGACCATAAAATGGGATCCCTAGCATCAACTTTTCTTTGGGGATCCCGTTGTTTGTAAAAAGCTGCAAATCTTCGACCGCCTGTTGAAAAGTAGCATGTTGCGCACCGCGATCGTATGACATGACGTGGATGCGGTCTGCAACCAGGTAAGGCTGAATGACCAAATCCTCTGTTGGATACAGCGCGACGCTGACAAACAGTCCTCGCTGCTGCACTTCCCTTATCAAGGCAATATAGCTCTGAAATTCGGTTTCATTTTCTGGGAATTCCCAGTCGAAATCCACTCCATCCAGGTCGTATTGCTTACAGAACGCAACCAAATTTTCAACAAAGTTTTTCCGTGCGCGCGAGTTGGTAGCCATTTCTGAAAAATTGTCCGATCGACGGAAGCCCCCTACAGATATGTGAATCCGAGTGCCATATCGCTCTCTAACATCACGTAAGGATTGAAGGGTTTCCGGATTTAAACGGTGCGTGTCAAGGCCCCCATTGGCAAGCGGTTCGGCGGAGAAGTAGATCAAATCTGTGAGGCAATTTCCCCATGATGGCTCAAGACTGCGGTAGTCCGGCAGGTAACCAATTACTTGAAAATCATCACTCAACATTACCGCAGGGGTACACCATACTGGTTGGGTCGGCGTGAGATTGATTGTCGGTGTAGGCACAGACGTGGGCGAAGGCGTCCGCGTGAGCATGGAAGTGTACGAATATGTTGGCTCGGGAAAGGTGGTGGAGGTACTTATGGTAGTTTTTGACTGAATCCCACAAGCTGTGTAAATGAATGAAGTGAAAAAAACGAAGGACAAGCAGATCGATTTATTCGCCATTTGGAAACGATCGGACGATCGATAACATGATTTGGAATACTCTTGAACCACCAAAATTATATCTTACAGGTGATAAGGAATGATCTCACTGCAGATGGCAATCCTCCTTGAATATCACACTGGCTAAAAAGATCTTCCACTCCAGGGTTCCGTTAGGGAGATCTTCACCTTCATTAGAAACTCAGAATCATGGACTGCTACAGGAATTGGACATGAGTCCGTGTGTATACGTCGAGAAGGTCGATACATAAGCCACTCACTCTACAGAGAAAGTACGAGAACAGTTTTACGATCCTTGTACTGGCGTGGAAATTCGAAACCTCTCCTTCAGTTCCATCAGGGTGCGGCAGGGACTAGAGGGAGGAGTGTGGAGAATCGTCGAGGCTGACAAATATCTTGTGCCGTGTTGGACGGGTGAAGGCGAGTTTGAGTGGTGTAATCCACTCTGGCCCTTGATGCCTTTGGCCACATAAACAACATGTGTTCCGAAACTCACTCACGAAGAAACTACCACAGCTTGATCTTTAGCGCGAGCATCTTCTTGCGGTGCGTGCAGTCAAAACACATGGAATGCAAGTTTTGTGACACACACTGCACCCCTCAACATCTCCGATGCGCCGTTGTAGTGCGTCGCAAGAATCAACGCTATGATTGCATCTATATCGGCGTTCCTGTAAAGTAAGTGTCACATGTCTCCTTTAAAAGCGTTAAGAGAATAACAAGGGCCAATGAAAATGCGATCAATAGGATATCCCTTATTCACCATGAGCTTAATGCTTGCTGCCGCGCTGGCATGCTCCTTTCCTACCTCGACGCCTGATCATGACGCAACCGAAACCAGCATGTCCACTACCCAGACGGCATCGATCCCTGAGACCACCGAAGCGCCAGCGTCGAGCACAAACACACCCCCAGTAGAGGAGCCCACCTCGACGTCCACACCCACCACGCCCACGATCGCGCCACCTACGCCTACTTTAACAGTCACGCCGACCGACACCCCTCCACCTGGTGGGGTGAGTCTGAACTGTGACGGGACGTACCAACGCGTTCGCATCACTGACGGGGGCGCATCAGGCAAGACGGTCTCCGTCGATAATTGGGACGGAAGTTCGTGGGTCAACGTCTGGAACTACGCTGGTGGAGACCCAATGATCAAGCAGATCGAGGCCGAAGCCGGATATTACACATTCCTTGGATGTCAGAAATTGGTGATCATCCCCGAACGTTACGCCGGCTCGGGGGCAGTGTTGCTCTTGAGGATCTACGTTTGGAACGGCGCCGGATTATCCATGGTGTACTCCCATGAAGGCGTACATGGCCACTGGAGCAAGGCCGGCGACATGATCGCGTTCGAGGAATCCATCTATTTGTACGGCGAGCCAAACTGCTGCCCATGCAATCGCCAGACTCTGGAACACACCTGGGACGGCGTCGGCTTTGTACAGACCGGTTCCTTGATCAGCCCGACATACACCGGCACGCCCCCGCCGATTTGCGTTCCGTAGGATTCGACACCCCCAAGGATTAAGGTGTAAGGTAACCCAAAGTACCGGTCACCTGGCGTAACGGTCACCTTGCAATGAAAATCAAGAATCTATCCACCCGCCGCGTCGAGAAGCTGGCGAATTGGATCGTAGAACGAATCGCCGTGCGCCTCCAAACCCTGCCAAAAAAAGATTGTCCGAAACACATCTTCACCGGTCTCGGTTTCAGCAATTTTCAACATCGCCTTACTGATCTGACCCCGTAATTCAATTGGGAACTTTGGATGGTACTGTACGCCATCATGGGGGATACCGACCGTAACATGAATGACCTCGATGACATCCAGGACATCCGGGTAGTCATCCTCGATACTCCTGCGTGCGTCGACATAGGACCCACCCGCATCGCACCTCCCCGTGTACACACCTTCAACGGCGGCATTGTTGGTCCCAGTATCGATTGGCGCGACAGTAACTCCTACCGCTTCCAATTCCATATTGGGGACGACCCAACTGCTGGTGCTGAACTCATTCATGCGACAGAAAGTTTTCCCCTTCAAGTCTGTGAGCGACTCGAGCCCGCTGTCTGAACGCACGAAGATCTGGCCGTTATAGGTCGTGCTGCCAAATAGGACGGCAACGAGCTCGGCTTGGGCACAGCCTCGCTCTGTAGCAATAAGATATGAGAATACCGCCAGCGAACTCATGTGAGCCTCAGGCGGGTCGGCGCACATCGCTTCAACAATGTCCTCATATTTACTGGTCACAAAAGCTTCGATCACCAGCCCCGTTTCCTCGTGGATAAGGGCAGCCAGCGTCTCAAAATCTTCTCTCGCTTGCTCGATCTCACCATACGGCGCGAACCCCCAAATGATCGGATTTTCTTGTGTCCCGATATCATCCGCAATCCACCGATCACTTATATCGAACGTGCTGAACGAATACATGATCATGGGCTCGAGCTCAGCAAATTTCTCTATCGGCACAATGTACGTTGCATTGAATGCGAGATGACCATCACGGAGGTAATAGAATCGCCGTGATTTATAATCGGCGGTAGCAAATGCCATGACCTCCCCAGAAATGCCGCTCTGCGTTGTGAACTCATTCTGAGAGACAAGTTCTAGATCGGGGCCAAACGTCCCAACACCAGAGAGAACGAGTTGGCGATATTCTTCTATGGTCAATTTCTCATAACCCAAGGCTGTTAGATCTTCTTCAGCGAGGTCAAGGAAATCACCCTCAAGGCTGGTAAATCGAGCGGTTACCAAGGGAGGGACAGGTTGCGTTACCCAACCTGAGGGATACTGGATGCTGAAGGGATAAAGTTGGCTCTCATAAACGTTCATGCGGCCAAACGGGCTGTCAATCTGTTCTACGGTTCTAATCTCAGGTGGTTTAATTGAAACCATCTTTCCAAAATCTGACAACAATATTGTCATTGTCATCTCAAAAAACCCGAGCGCACCCTCCGTGAGACCAGTCAGATCTTCGGACTCCACTTCTCCCTCCAGGGTGATTTTTCTGGGTAAGGAATCCTCAACGCCGATCCAATAATCAATACGCAACTCCCCTACCATTTCGCTAACCTCTTCTGCCGGGATGGTTCCCATGAGATGATATACCTCGATACCCTCAAGTGTTTCGATGGTTACCACCTCGAAGTCAAGTTTGTCAATGCGATCAATTCTGGCGGTCAAGGCGGGATCCATTGGAGAAACCGACTCTGATTCAACCTCCCATTCGCCAGTCTCAGGATTGGTTGCATACATCATTCCGTCTAGACTGATCATTTCTAGATTGATTTCAAGCCCCATGAGGGTCATCGACATAATGGCTACCATGTTGTCAGGAAATTGGAAATCGCCGACAAACTTAAATGGAAATGCCATACCAAATTCTTCATCCTCAACGCCCAATCGCATATCCATATCGAAGTGGTAGGTTTCTGCTTGCTCTAAAGCGATCATGGAAGCCTCGAATACTTCCGCTGCTGAGATGGGAGGCCTCGCCGTAGGTTCTGGGGTAGCCGATGGTGCCTGTGCGGTTTGCGTCGCAAATACATCAACCGCGAGCCGCGTATCGGTCGCGTTTATCGCCTCCTGTGATGGTGTGCACGATGTTATGAGCACGTAAATCAACACAACTACGAAGCGTAATCGTGCTTTCTCTCCCATGGGACGATCCTTCCTATGTGAACGGCACCGTAATCGGGGATAAGATGATGACACTCAAAACCTAAAACGCCTAACGAATTTGAAACACCAATTCTTCGTTCTTTGCGAGGAGCGACCCGCATCCCGGTCCGACCATACTACAATCCATTGAAAATCCCGGCAAACGATCGAGCCTTCATGTTAGACGTCGATCGATCACGAGCGTGACGTCGAATGAGCGGATCAGGGCTTAAGGAATGATCCTTTGGCACTCGCATGATGTGAAATCGTCTCATGCGATAACGACTTCGGAGCCTTAGTGTGGATGCTTCAACTTACCAACAACGAACTAGCGAACCGTAGGCATCTCAACCATCAGAAAGTGGCTGTCCTCGTGCGCTGTCAAATCCAAGAGGACCTCTCCATTAATCTTCAGGGCGTCACGCTTGTTCAACTCGACGTCATTGACGACTACCCCCCCTTCCAGACAAACGAGATAAGCTTGACGGTCATGATGATTTGAAAATTCCAATCGCTCGTGTTGCTCGAGTTCAGCCACATAGATGTTCGCATCTTGTGCTATCTGTATCACTCCATCATGCGCATCCCCCGAGACGATGTGGAGCAACTTGTTCCTACGGGCATCCCGTGAATATCGCCTCGAACGATAGGCGGGCGGCAATCCACTTTTCTCTGGCGATATCCAGATTTGAAGGAATCGGAGTTCGCAATCTGCAGATGCATTCATCTCACTGTGGACAACACCAGAGCCAGCACAAAGGTATTGTACGTCCCCGCGTTTGAGCGTATTCTTCTTGCCCATATCATCGCCATGAGTAAGCTCACCTTCAACACAATACGAGATGATTTCCATTTCCTGATGGGGATGGGGTTTAAAACCCTGGCTGTTCTCTACTACGAAGTCGTTAAGAGCCTCTAGCACACCGAAACGTTCGTTCATCGGGTCGTAATAGTCCGCAAAGGAGAAGTGGAAACGCCCCACATGCCAACCGTATTCACCGACATAAATGTC
>JABAOF010013497.1_pt4 | contig 18280 bp, 12 predicted proteins | sample 7062171 | NCBI WGS metagenome assembly JABAOF01 (sample SAMN14538628, study PRJNA623070) | marine sediment metagenome | biome: marine biome [ENVO:00000428]; feature: marine pelagic biome [ENVO:01000023]; material: deep marine sediment [ENVO:00002113] | place: India: Gulf of Khambhat ...
CTTATCAGTTTTCTTTCTTATAATACCTCATTTCACATCGTATCGTAAAAACGACACAAAAGAGGCCGCAAAGAAGACTATGTTAAACAATATTAAAAGGCCGATATCCAAGATGGCCAATTTCAATGATTCTCCAAGCGCCAGGTCTTTTTCCTGAAACTTAGGCACAGTATCGAAATCCACAGCTTTATGAGAAATAGTTTTCCAGCTTCTGACGGCGTACTTAAATGGGGACAATAGATGAAGGCTTTCAGGGTCTTCAGAATCCTTGCTGCGGATATATTCTTTGAGGTCCGCCTGGTATTGCCTGATTTGTCGATATAGGTTCACGCAGTGGTTAAGTCCAGTGCCAGCAATTGTCTCACCTGCACGCTGATAGATTACGGCTGGTGAGATACAGGTGAAATTCCGCCCTACAGACGCCTGGGCCAGCATCTGGTTGTGGTGCCCTTCAGTAATTTGATTTTCGGCATCTGCCAATGCATTGTCAAACCGTGCTCTCGCCGGTGGGTTTGCATAAGGCGAATCCAAATCAGGATTAAAGCTGCCGGCATGCGGTCCGTATTTTCCGTTTAATGCGTTTTGGCCGATTTGGTCATGAGCTTCACCTTTCATCCTCTCCAATTCTTCCTGATTGGGTATGTCGTAGGAAGCGTCGGAGATAATTCGGCCAAAGCTTGGTATAAGAATGACCAGGCCTACCCATAAAAGTAAGAGAATCACCATGCAGTTGGCTGAGTGGGCCGTCCTGCTGGAAATAAACAGGCCCAATAGTACGAAAATTGAAAGATACAAAAAGGATAAAAGAATAATAGTGAAGATTTTCAACCACACATTTCCATCAAATACAATGTCTTCGGAAGAAACTACAATGATTAGGTTCACCAGGAGCCCGATAAGCAAAGGTATGCCCAGCGTGACCATTGTGCCAAAGTACTTGCCGAAAAGAACCTTATGCCTTGGGATTGCTCCAGCCAGCATAAGACGGAGCGTGCCTGCTTCCTTTTCTCCACAAATACTGTCGTAAGCAAAAACCAGCCCCACAAAGCTAAGGACCAGAGAAATTACAAAGACCCAGTCAATATCGCTGAAATGAGGAACTGTAAAATTAGTTTGGCCCTTTATCTGCGGTAAATCGGCCGTGAACACATTGAATTCAAAGCAGTTGGGAAGAGATTTCTCAAATCCCTCGGCACAGAGAGTAAGCGTTTTTGGCTTGCGAAAAATCCGCTGCTTGTAAAATGCCAATTCATAGAGCTGGCTTGACTGTTCACTTAAACCCAAAAGATTTTTGTTCGTTTTTTTCCAGTAGTCCTGCAACTGTTGACTATATTCGTCTATGAATACAAATCCACTGGCTGCAAAAAGCGAGATGATTAAAAGCATTGATAAGGTAAAACGCAAACTCAAAAAATTCTCTAAAATCTCCTTTCGAATAATATGCCAAATCATAGGTATATCTCCAGAATTTAGTCTGACCTTACGTCATATCGCATAAATGCGACAAAAGATAAGACGAAAAATAGAACGCTAATAAAGACCAACAGCGCCAGGTCGGGGATGGTTCTGCTGAAACTTCTTGCCACACTCGGTTGGTAAATGAATTGTGGAAAGTCTTGCAAATCAAGGGCCGGTGTTTCCGCAACTTTCTTGTCCTTCCATTTATAAAAAGCATCCAAAACTCTCTTTCTCTCAGCCTCATTCGTGGCATCTACAGCCGGTTCAAGTATTTTTTGGCCCTCCTCCCAATCTCCTTCTTTGCTTCGTGTAAAATAAGACAACGAAGAGAAATCAGCCGTTTTAGAACGAATATATGCGACGACGCTATTTCTGTGCATTCTTACCCTATCCATAAAGTATTGAGCTCTGGCCAGATCTGTACCAGCTAACGCAGACATAATGTTCTCAAACAGGGAAATCGGGGACGTTCGTGAAAAATTGTTGGCAAGATATTTCTGCTTGAATAGATTGCTGAGATGCTTTTGCTTTACCTCCAGGAATTTATCGGCGTACTTGATTTTAATAGGTTCTTTTAAGACTGAGCTTTTCTTCCAGTGTTCCAGACCACGCTTATCCAATACCAGATAATACGTTCTGTTAAAAGCATCGCCAGCGGTACTCGACGCCCAACCTGAGCGAATTTTTTCGTTTATCTCTTTTAGTTCTCTATCGCGGTTTTCGGCAACTAATTTGAGTTCGCTCTCAAGTATTTCCTCTGATTCAAGGGGTCGAATTTTCCTCGCCAGGTAACCACTTCCATTTGGAATCACAATCACACACACAATCCAAAAGAACAATCCAAGCACTAAAGAGATAGGAGACCTTTTTGTCAGGCAGGAAAACAATAGTCCGACGTTATACATGGCTGAGAGAAAAATTAACGAGGCGAGATACATTAGCCCGATACGAATCCAATCTGAACCAGCTAAATCCACCAGTGGAAAAAACTCAAATATCAATACTCCCACAATAAACGCCATTGTGAGGGGGATAAACAAGGTAGCCAGTCCGGCCAGGAACTTGCCGGCCAGCATCTGATAGCGAGCCACTGTCCCCGACAGCACCAGCTTCAATGTCCCTCGCTCGCGTTCACCCGCGATTACATTGTAGGCTACCAGCAGGGCCAGGACGCTCATCACAATTTTAAAGACCAGCGAGACATCCAGAACAGGATAAATTGAAAGATACGGATTGACTCCTGTCGAGACCGCACTCATCTCAGGAATGTTGTCCAGCTCGATTTTCGCTGAATATCCTAATCGCTTTTCAAGGCCTTCACTGAAGACTGACAATACGTTTGGGCAACGATATATCGTAGGCGTAATATTTTTATAAACTTTGACTTTTCTAAGTTCCACCTCATTGGCAGCAACGGCACCATTATATTGTTTTAATCTTTCCTGATAGTCACTAACCAATACAGGCATAAAAACAGCGGTAAGGACCACACAAACTATTGTTCCCACGGCAAACTTGAAAGTCATCAGGTTCAGCAGGAATTCTTTTTTAGCGATTTTCCAGAGCATATCAGATTTTCCTCATTTATTATCTTACATCGTATTTCAAAAAAGCCAGAAAAGACAAACTGAAAAACAGCACATTGGTCAGGATTAGTATTACTATATCGAAAAGACTACTCTTGATACTATCGATGATATTCCTGGATTTGTAGGCAAATCCTGGCAAATCACTTAGGTCCAGAGATTGACTCCTTTCTTCAATTTTATCCCTAAATTTTTTCAGCGGCTCGTGATGTTCCGTTAGGAAGCCCACGAGAGAGTCATCGCCAGATGCCTTTTTTGCCCGGGCAACAGCTTCCAGATAGCTCTGAACAAGCCTCGTCCACTCTTCAATGTCCTCTTCGCTGGCGGTGCTGAAGTAAGATATTGAGGAAAAATTATCCGTCTTAGAACGAATATGATGGCCGATTGCATTTCGATACGTTATTGCCTGGGCAATAAAATCCTCAAAACTATTCAGGTCTGTCCCAGATAAAACAGACATTATATGTCCATAGGAAGATAAGGGCGAGCAGCGTGAAATATTGTCGGCGAATGACCTTTGGCGGACTAATTGACGGAAATACTCTCTGCGCACCTTCCACACATTCTCAGCGTGCTTTTCCCGAAGCGGCTCTCTATAAGCAAAGACTTGCTGACGACGCTCCATTCCCCTTCTGGTGCTAACCTTTACATACCCTGCGCCATAAACTCCTTGTCCGTAGAATTCATTTTCGGCTGGAGGTGGGAGAGTTTTCCTAAATTCGTCGTACTTTCTGTTAAATTCAGCCTCCAGTGCTGCTACTTGTCTCTCTGTTTTTGCTGTAGGTTCAGGGGCACAAAACTCTCTGGCCAAAGCTATACTGATGTTAGGAATAAGAAGTGCAAGGATTATCCAGAACAACAACACGAACATCAGTGAGGTGGTTGACTTCTTCGTTAAGCATGAGCATAGCAGGCCAAAGTTATAAAGCGCCGAGATGCAAATCAATGATACAATATACATCATAGTAAGCGCTACCCAATCGGCTCCGCTTAGGTTTACGTTTGGCGAGAAGCAAAGGATTAGCAAGACAACGATAAACGCCATCGTGATGGGTATGATTAATGTTGTCAGGCCTGCCAAAAGTTTTCCGGTCAGGACCTGATGTCGGGCTGCTGTGCCCGATAGCATCAGCTTCAACGTCCCCCGCTCCCTTTCACCTGATACCGTATCATATGCGATCAGCAGGGCCAAAATGCTCAGCACTATCTCAAAAATCAAAGAGATATCCAGCGTTGGGAAAATGACAAGCAGAGGATTTTTTTCTGCATACTCACTTTCTATTTCAGGTACGTTGCCGACATCAATTTTTACCGCATTAGCAAGACGTTTTTCCAAACCTTCGCCAAAAATGGACAACACTTCAGGCCGACGGTAGATGATGGGTTTGATGTTCCTGTAAACTCTGGCCTTTCTAAGCTCGGCTGCATTATCAGCCACAGCCTGGTTATAGTTTTCCAACCTTTGCTGATAGTCCTTTAGCAGGATAGACGTAAACACGGCCATGAAGACCACGCAAACTATTGTTCCCACGGCAAACTTGAACGTCATCAGGTTCAGCAAAAACTCCTTTTTAGCAATTTTCCAGATCATATACTATTTTGTTTCCTATCGTACGTCGTATCTCATGAACCCCGCAAACGCCGCCACAAAAAACACGACATTAAACAAAACGAGTATCCCCCAGTAAGGCAGTACTTCGCTTAATTTGTCTTTCAACAGCTCCTCTTTGAACACAAAACGCGGCCGGTCTCTTAAATCTAAAAAAGACTTTCCACTAAATGCCGGATTCTTTTCTCTCTCATCATCCATTTTCTTTTCCGCATACTTCCGAAATTGACTTCTATATTCGTCATGAGTATGTGCAAAGTACTCTAAGCTTCGCAAACCCGTTCCGGTCAGATCTCTGGCAACATAAGCTAAATTCGCAAAAGGTGAAATGCAGGCAAGGTTTTTAGCAAACTTTGTTTGAATAGCGGCTCTTTTTTTCAGGTCTCCCCAAAGCTTATCCTCAAATTCTGCCATGGAACGCCAGATAGGTTGAGTTGCCTCTCTAAGCTTTTCACGAAAAGCATCCATCATGGCCTTAAATTCGGGATTGGCGTCCGCCCGCTGCTGGGCTGCTTTTAGATTAGCAGGGCTACATTCGCCCAGGAGCCCACCGAATTCCATCGATTCCAATTCATAAAACGGCTTGCCATAATTGCTTCTAAATCTTTTGACAATCTCTTCACGAAGTTGACTCATTTTTTTTAAAGCATTATATTTAAATTCTTTCTCCTGCATGCCAATTACTTTAGGCGATGGAATACGGTAAAGCTGGGCCGAGATATAGGGACATAGGTTGGGAATCACCAGAATCAACAGTACCCAAAGGAAAAGGCAGTTCAGAATCGAGACGGCCGAGTATCGGGAAAACGTAGATACCATAAGCCCCAAAAGATAAAACGACGTGATGAAAGTAATCGAAGCTGCGGTTAATAGGCCAAATTCCGCCCATGCCGAGGCATCCCACCGGATAGACGGATTTATGGAAATATAAAGTGCCCCGACCAGAAGTGATAAGATAAACGGTATTAGCAGGCTGGCGGTACCTCCGATAAATTTACCAAAAAGAATCGTTGTTCTGGATATGGAATTGGCTATCACCAATCTTAGGGTACCGCTCTGACGCTCTGAAGTTATGGCATCGTAAGAGAACAGAAGCGCCAGTAAACTCATAATAATCGTCACAATAAATAAGAAATCCAAAGGAGGAAAGAGTATTGGAAGCGGATTATTATCAAAAGACTCCACATTCTTGTCGCCTGATATGCCAATTATGAGCGGTCGAAACCTTTCCGGTGGCTTCTGCCTGGGAACCAGCCAAAAAAGTCGGGTGTATGTAGCATAATTGTCCAAGAATTCATCCTGTAAATTGACTCTAAGGTTGTAATCGGCTAGCTCCTGCCGATAATCATGGGCCAGAATCATAATGCAGGCGATTGTGACAATGATGCACAAAACAAGGCCAATCATAAACCGTAAATTAAGGATATTGTTTAAAAACTCTCCTATAATAATTGTTTTTAACATTGGTATTCTCCTTCGATTAAATTAGCGCACATCATATCTCAGGAAAGCCACATACGCCCCTGTGAAAAACAGTATGTTAAACAAAATGAGAATTAAACAATTGCCCAGGCCTCCCTGGTCTAAAACCTCTTTAATTGAACAGCGCTGATAACTAAAACGCTGATAACTAAAACCCGGCTGACTCCATTTTTCTAAATCCCAATCGCCCAAGATATCAAAATATAGCACAACCGCGCTTTTTAAACTTCGTTCTTCTGCCATACCAGTTCCCGCGATGTCGCTTGCCAGGAAGGTGAATGCAGCAGCCGGGGAAAATCGGGTGATATTTTGAGATACTTTTACCAGTCTATTGAAACGGTTTCGGTAATCTTCAGCGAGTTTATCGTTTTCTGCCCTAATGCGGTTATAAATTTCCCTATGCTGAGAATCATCCGCCCTATTTTTCTCAAAATACAGCCTAGACCGGTTGAGTTCAAGTTTTAATTCAAGCTGCTGAACCGTCGGAATCCGGACAAGCTGACGGGCCAGAATATTACCAAGATTCGGAATGAGAAATACAAAAATAGTCCAGACAAATAAAGAAATAACCAGCGATGAGGAAGATTGGAACGTGAGGCAGGAAATCAATAAGCCCAGGGAGAAGAAAATAGCTAAATAGATCACACTGCTTAAGAGGAACAGCCCCAGCTTTTCCCAATTCTGGACGTTTATATCCACCATAGGTGATAATGTCACGAAAATCGTACCCAAAAGTACAGCTATGAAGAAAGGCAGGATGAAGCTGGTAAATCCGCCGATCCATTTGCCAATAACAAGGACCGGCCTTTTTAAATTACAGCTCAGCGATTGCCGCAGTGTTCCTATTTCTTTTTCACCGCAAATTATATCAAAAGCAAACAGCATCGCGCAAAGGGACAGTATAACCTTGATGATATACAGCAAGTCCGGCGTTGTGAAAAGCTTGAAAAGATTGTTCAGTGACTGCGGTTTGCTGCTGACTTTGATTTCTCCATCGTCCCCTTCGTGGGATCGACATATATTCTCTTCAAGGCCCTTGGCAAAGATGGCCAATGGTGTGGGGCGAATAATTGCCATAGGATGAGGATAATCAGATTTTGACTGTATGCTCTCATAATTTTCCAGGGCCAGGCAGTAATCGCGATACATAACGAATATGCTGACGAGAATCAATATTGTAGAAAGAATAATTATTATCGAAAACTTGTAACTGAGAAGGTTACTAAGTATTTCTTTTCTGATTATTGACTTAAGCATGGTTTTTCTCCCTACAACTTTTTTAGCTCGATAACTCCCTGTGGTTTGTCACAGGGCAAAAAACACCGTATTTTTCCCTATTGAAATTCTTACATACCCAGCAGCCTGCTGCAGGGTGGCTCATTTCACAATTTAATGGACCGTCAGTCGCGACTGTTGAAAATTCAAAACAATCGTCCCGGTTTCCACAATTGTTACCTCTGCTTATAAAACAGCCTCTCCCATCATACAGTCTCGGCTGCCTGCATCTCGTGCATGTAGATTTCCTCGAGGTCTGCGTGCTTGAAATCCTGCTTCTTTCGGATGGCGACCAGGCGCCCCTGCTTCATAATGCCCACCCTATCTGCTATGAGCTTGGCTCTGAATATATCGTGGGTGGTCATCAAGACCGCTTTGCCCCGCTCCCGTAATCGCCGCAATTGGGCCAGGAATTCCTGTGCGCTTGTGGGGTCCAGCCCACTGGTTGGCTCGTCCATCAGAATAGCCGGGGGGTCTTTCAGCAGCGCAATAGCAATACCTAATTTTTGGCGCATACCCTTGGAAAAATGCTTGAGTCGCATCCTTAGCGCCTTTTCCGGCAAACCCACGGTGCGCATCACATCGTCGTAGTCCTTCTTTTTGAGTCCCGTTTTGCCGGCCAACTCTGCGAAGAACGCCAGGTTCTGCCTCGCCGTAAACATCCCGTAAAGCTGGACATTCTCGGAGACATAAGAAACATATTTCTTGGCCTCAAGCGGAAACTTGTTGCAGTCATGTCCGTTGATAGTGGCCGAGCCGCTGGTGGGCGGGATAAAATCCAGCAGGATGTTAATGGTGGTTGTTTTACCCGCACCATTTGCACCCAGCAGGCAAAAAATCTCGCCCGGCTCAACTTTGTAACTGACATGGTCCAGGGCCAGAACGCCGTCCTCATACCGTTTTGTCATTTCGTTAATCTCAATCATTTTTTGGTCCTTTCGTTAAAAGTTAATATTCTTTGAGTTTCTGAGCGGTTTTCTATTACCGCACGTCATACTTTCTAAACCTTAGAAAAGCTACGATGAAAAACAGAATATTGAAAAGAAAAAGCAGGAATATATCAAGCCACTCTGCTTGCAGGACTTCTGTTAGGTTTGTATGAATATAGTCCATTTCTGGTGGCGAAACTTTCGACTTTGCAAGCTCGCCGGTGACACCGACGGACGTTCGGTTCCCGAGTGTTTCCACCTCAAACTTGTCATAAATTGTCTTCCGGGCTTTTTCCTGAAATCTGCGGGCATTATCCATAAAATTATCTCTCTCCATCACCCCTGTCCCTGACAGCTCACAGATTAGGTATGTATAACAACTCGCAGGCGAAATCCTCGAAAGGCTCATCGTGATGAACATTTGAACATTTGCTTTATTGCTGTAATCCTGCTCTATATTCCTTAATTCATTGGCAGTGCGCTTTTCATACTCATCCCCTAAAGCTGTAACCTCGCTATCGTACCACGCCTTTGCCTTTATCCCCTGGGGATTTTCTTGGAAATCAAACACAGTATTCCCAGGTCCAGATAAACCGAATCTCGACATGGCTGAGTCAGATAGCTGCAGTTTTCTCTGCTCCAATTCCTCGATGATGTCTTCCTTGACAACGCGCTTGCGTATATCTACGATGTTTCTCGATTCAATCGGATAAACAATCTCCGCTATCATGGGACTAATCTTCGGTACCGCGATGATAAAGACTACCCAGAATAACAGCGCCACAACGTTGGAAGTTATGGACTTATGTGTTAGTGTCGAAATTAAAACCCCCAAATTAATCATGGCCAGAATATATAAAAAAGTTACAAGCAGAATAACCAAAAAAGAGAAGTAGACCTGTGACGAGGCTATCGACACAACTGGAGACGCATTCAGAATAATTAATGCGAACAAAAGAGAGATAATGAATGGAATCACAAGGGTAACGTATTTGCCCACCACTTTGCCCAGAAGAACCTCACTCCTGGGTACCGCGTTCGCAATCATCAAGCGTAGTGTTCCAGATTCTTTCTCTCCGGAGATGCTGCTGAAGGTGAATATCAGCGCCACTAACGACATGACAAATCCAACGTTGAAGAGTAAATCTACTTTTCCGAAGAGCAAAGATTGAGGATTCTCAATGCTCGATTCTTTGGCTGCACGGAAGAAGCCCGACCTCGACGTCAGGACCTTGTCGGGCATAAAAGGCTCGATGCCACAGGCAAAGACACTCAACGGGGATGGTGGCCTGTATCCTTCCATCACAAGGCTGAAGTCGAAAGGCTTGAGTCTTTTAGTGTTACTTTGCCGATACATCTCTTTAGTTCTATGATAATCGGTCAGCCTTTTTTCGTAGTCTTTACAGCTTATATATATCCCCAGAGGAATGAGCGTAACGCACAAAAGCATGGCAATTACAAATCGCATATCCAGAATCGTCTCGCGAATTTCTTTTCGAATGAGTGTTCCTAACATTTCAATTGATCCTTTTCACTTTAACGCACGTCGTATTTGCGGAACCTTAGAAAAGCTGCCGCGAAAAATAAAATATTGAAAAGAAAAAGCAAAAGTATATCCGCCCAACCAGCCTGCAAGGCTTCTGCCAAAGTTTGATGCCGATAATACATTTCAGGAAGAGAGGTTTTAGACGGGTCAAATCCCTCCACATAATCCGTATGGGAAGCGGTGGAACCGGTTGTATTACCATAGCTTTTGATTATATACTTTTCATAAACAGCTTCTCTCACTGCTTCCTGATACCTTTGGGAATTCTTTACAAACCTCTCGGGCGCCGACAACCCTGTGCCGGAGAGCTCTGCAATAAGGTATGTGTAGCAGCTCACAGGCGAAATCCTCGAAAGATTTATGGCGAGCGTCGCCTGGACGTCTCGTTTGTTTCTGTAGTCTTGTTCAAGCTGTCTGATTCTATTGGCGATGCGTCTTTGACATTTGAGGTCAAGGGCGGCTGCTTCCTGGTCGTACTTGGCGTATGCCTTTCTTTCAGCTTCGCTTCCGGGCCGTGATGAAACGTTTCTTGGGTTCAGCCCTAATTCACGACGGCATTTTTTTTCAAACAATTCCCGTTTCTTTTGGTCGTACTCTTTTTCAATCTCCTCTCTGGCAATTCTCTGAGTCAGGTTGGCAACGCTCCTGGATTCGATCGGATAGACAGCTTCCGCTATCATGGGACCAATCTTGGGTATCCCAAGCACAGCAATCACCCACACGAAGAATGCCAGCATGATCGAGGCCACGGAGCCGTGCGTAAGCGTGGAGACACAAACACCCAAACTGACCATCGAAAGGAGGAATAAAAAAGTGACAAATATAATGACCAGCAAAAATGGCCAAACCTTTAGTGACACTATTGATACATTGGGTGAGACATCTAAGATTAGCACAGCGAATAAGAGCGAAATAAGAAATGGGATGAGAATCACAACATAATTGCCCACAATCTTGGCCAGGAGGATTTGTCCGCGGGGGATAGCATTGGCAATCGTCAAACGCAGCGTGCCTTTCTCTTTTTCACTGGAGATACTGTTGAAGGTAAAGATTAGCGCCGCCAGGGACACGATAAAACTCATATTGAATAGAAAATCCGCTTTTCCAAAGAGAAGTGACTGTGGGTTGTCGATACCAGGCTCCTTGGCCGAACGGACAAGACCGGAGCGCGAAGTAACAGCTTTGTCCGGCAGAAAAGGGTCGAGACCCAATGCGAACATGCTCAATATCGACGGCGGTCTAAATCCCTGCGCCTCTACATTCTCGCTTACCTTCGTTCCGTAATGCTGCCGGTACATCTGGTGTTCTCTCTGATAGTTCGCCAGTCTTTGTTCATAGTCTTTTCGGCTTACGTACATCCCTAAGGGGATTAGCACAACGCACAAAAGGGTTACAATCACAAAGCGTAAATCGAGAATCGTTTCGGTGATTTCCTTTTTGATTAGAATTCTTAACATTTTAATATATCTCCTTGCTAATCTATCGCACGTCGTATCTGTTGAACTTTATAAAGGCCGCGACTAAGAATAGAATGTTAAAAAGAAAAAGTAATAATATGTCGACCCAACCTGTACCGAAGGCTTCTGCCAGGGTCTAATAGCAATAACGAATCTGGCTGAAAATAAATCCAGCAGGAACTCTTTCTTGGCAATTTTCCATATCATTTCCTGTTCTCTATTTTTCTATATTCGGCTTGGTTTCACTGCCATTAAGACTATAGTGGTTATTAGTGTGAACAACGCCAAGCCAATATTATGGCTGCCATTAAAACCATTCTGTAAATCTTTTTCGTTTGCACTGAGCTTGTCTATTTTCCAAATTTTTTCAGAACATCCTTAAATCCCGTTAGTGATTCGCGCCAATTCCCCGGATTTCCCACATTTCCTACCCACATCCATTTTCCTTTCCAGAAAGCAGGTATCAGCGTATCAGCCAGCTCCGTACCGTTTGCATTCTTCACATAAACAGGGCAAAAAGTACCTTCTTCCGGCTGCTCAGGGGGCAAGGGAGCACGAAGGATATCAAACTGAACAACGTCTTGCTCCCAATCAGCCATAGACTCACTTGTGATTTTGAAACCCATTTTTTCAGTGTCTACAGCGCAAATTCGTTTGACCGCCTCAGCATCGCGGGAATGAAGGGCTGACAGAATACTCAGAAAAGCCTTTAGAGGTGTCGAACAATCTTCGTACTTCTCACCGACAAGAACTTTTTTCCTGGTTTCGTAAAACTCCTCGATGGCTTGCGCTTCTTCCTTACTCATTTCTGTTTCGAGAAAAGGGTCCCTGGTCCTCGGTATCATCGTTAGGGAAACAAGTCGATAAGCCTCACTCGCCCCTGTTCCGGTTTTGGCTACGGTCCGGAACACCACTAAAATCTTTTTCTCGGCCAGGTCCTGCAGCAATTGCCAGCAGATTTCATGATAAGCGATGACAAAAGCAACGCCGGGCGAAACTCCTAACATATCAACAACCTTGGCTACGTCCAGATAGTTCATCATCTGCCGGCCGAACTGTCCGCCGAGGTCGCGGTAAACGTTTGCGGCCTCGGAATCACGTTTTATAGCATAAAAGCGGACTTTCCCACCTTCATTTACCAGTCCGTATTTGCCAAGAGCGTTTCTGGCTTCTGCCGACACGACAGGATTATTCTGCTCAATCGCTTGGACTAATTGGTTTTCATGTTGTGAAATAATTCTCCAAATAGCATTCGGGCTGGGAGTGTTACGGCTCCACGTGATTTGCAGACGTCCGGAAGAGCTACTATAGCTGTTAGTTCCTGCACGGAACGGATGAGACGGGTATAGCAGCCAGGCTTTATTCTGAGTCGAAGTATCACCGGCTTTAATCTTCTTGTTCATTTCCGCCCGAGCCGCATCCCAGGCGGGGCCCCCGTCCATGACAACCGACCACATTACGTGATAAAGCATCTCATCGCGTCCTGCCAGATTTGCCCGAATCTGAGTAATCATCTTTTCACTTAAGGGAACCAACTTCCGGGCTGCCTGTTCAGCGTATTTTCGCAACCAATCCCGTTTCTCACCTATTACGGCTGGAAAGGCCAATATGTAGCGTTCGCCGGCCTTTCTAATCAAGTTCCCACGCTCCAGCCTTTCCAAGCGCTGTTGAAGGTCGGCAATTCCGAGACCCTTGAGCGACTTTTCAGTGCTCCCTTTGATACAAGCGACCAGAATGGGATTATTGCCTGGATCGTGCAGGGCTTGCCAGTCGATGCCACGACTCCCGAAGAAGCTGAAATACTGGCTTACTTTGAAATCCTTCGGAAGCTGCAATTCCTCTGCACAAACCGCAGAAAAGCTCTGTCCTAATAGAAGAATGTATGCTAATTCACAAATTAGAACCCTATTCTTTTTATACATTATGTTAGTAGGTTTCATTTTTACTCCCTTCCTTATCAGATAATTTCTCTTTTTGATGAGCAATTCACTGTTTCAATGATTGCTATGTAATTGTTTATTTTATCTTCGGCTTAGTTTTACGCCCATAAATACTATCCCGGTTATCAGTGCAACCAGCCCCAAGACCAGTATCAGGGTAGCAGTAATATTCGTCTTGGCGCTGATGCGGATTTTGAGCCGTTTCTCCAGTGCCTCCACGACCTCACTGCCGCTTTGGCCCCTTGCCTCAATCTGGGCCTCATATTCGCCTACGCCAACTTCCTCACCTGGCGTAAGATGAATTTGCATCGATTGCTTATCGTCCGGCGAAAGTTTTTCTATCAATTTCGGTAGAACTTCAGCCGTCCAGCCCAGCGGTGGCGATATCTCCGGAACGATATTAAACAGCGTTAGAGTACCATCATTATGCAGGTCAGCCTTGATATTGACGTCCTGCCGTGGCTTTATTTCCTCAAAGAGATTGTTTATCAGGATCTCCAGCCGACCTGTTCCTTTGGGGATCAGTGCAACATCGACCCTGCCTGCCTTTATCTGATCGAGCTTTTCGGCCGATATAACCTGACCGGCATTTTCATGTTTTAAATTATTAAGCGTTTCGGCCTGCTTGGTCGTAACCACCCAGACCTGAAAGTTTATCGTTTTGTCAATCATCTCAACTTCGAGCTTCTGTGGAATGGAAACCCGCACGGCCAGATCGTGCTTGCTGACTTGTTCAGTAAAACGCACGCTGGTAATGCGGGCTCCGCTGCTTGAATCGATAAATGAACAGTTGATCTGGGGTGGAAGATTCGTAACCAACAGGGAAAAACTTATGTCCGAAGTTACCAGCATTTCGAGGTCAAGGTCGTAATGGATATCAGTACCAAGCTGACCCTCCTGGGAAAACTGGGAAGCCACAACAGTCGGTATTTCTTGGAGTGATTCCTTTTCAAGGAAAATCATTTCTGTTACTACCTGTTCCAGGTATTGTAATTTAACTCCTGCCTCCTGGACATCCTCCGCTAATAATGTAAAGGTAAGCTTTTTTTCCTCACCGTAAGGCAGTACGGGTATTATCTCTTCGTAAGGTTTGCCTATGCTCGACGAGTTACTGACGATCGAGACGAATATATTCTCAATGTTAAGCAAAGCTCGTATTTGCTCAGGGTTTTGCCAGTCTGATTTTAATTGCGATTCACCTCCACTTTCAGTCAAACCCAGCGCTGATTCGGCCAGCGCCATATTGGATGTGTTCTTGAGAACCAGGTCGAGCAGCATTCGTTGGCCTTGGCTGTCGTAGTACTTCTTGGCTTCCATAATGGTAATATGTGATGCTTTTGCGAGAAAGCCCAGCTTCGTTTGTTCAAGCTGGATTTCAGCCTGCTTCAGCAGTTGCTGAGCCTGGGTATAGGCCGACAGAGCATCGTCAAGTTCTTTCTGGGATATAATCTGCTTTTTAAAAAGCCTCTGGGCGTCTTCGTACATACTTTTGTAGCGATCGTGGGTTTCCCTCGCATTTTCGAGTACAACCTGGGCTGTCCTAAGACTTAGCTCGTTCAGCAGTTCTGTGCGGGTGCGGGTCTTGGTTATCTGTTCCGTTTCTGTAATTGGTGCCTCTGGCTCTTCCTGCTGTGCGTTTGCTGAAATGGTCAATAATGACATAAATATTACCAGCAAAACACATCTGAATTTATTGACTCTGCTCATTTCAAATAAACTCCTACTTAAAATAACGTATTGCCAAACGCAGATATTCCTGACTTTCAATCAAAACTTCCTGTTGCCTGAAAAAGCTATCCTGTGCGGCGAAAAACAATCTACGAAAAGTTTCCAACTCATCATCAGAGATTCTGCCGACATCTCTTAATTCGGTCTTTATTGCGAATCTCTGGTTCTCGATATTGACATTTTCCTGGGCCAGTTCAACCTGGAATTTCAGCTCTGCAAGAAGCTTATAGCGTTGGCGCACCATCAGTTCAATGCGGTCCTTTTGATCCTCCATGGCAGCTTTTAAGCTGTTGAGGACAGCTTTGTACTTGATCTGTTTGCCCTTGCGCGAGTCCCCTTCCCAGATAGGTATCCGTAATTGTAAGCCTGCGAACCACCCGGGCTCGGGTCCACCTAAAGGTAATTCATCGCCGAATATACCCAGGTTTTGTGTTCTCGCTTCTTTCATTCCCGGAACTTTTGGCTGGCCAAATATGTCCAGACCCCAGGTATCATCCTGGTTAATAAGGTCTGCGCCAATCTTACCGTTTTCCGCCTGATAGCCCGTGCTGATACGAAGATCCGGGACGTATTCATAACGTAATTGATCCAGAAGCCTTTGCTGCTCGGCCACGTAGGCTTCGGCTAATGCTAACTCGCTGCTCTGGGCCAGGGCAAGGCGAATCATTCCATTCATATCAAAATCGTCGAGACCAAAACTATCCATTTGGCCCTCGAATTCCACCTGGTCGGCACCAACCGGCAAGCCGATTAATCGTAATAACTCCATCTTGCGATTGAATCTTTCCCGCTCTAAAGCATTTATCTCCTTTCTCTCATTAAGGACATTTGAGTAGGCCGTCAGAACCTCGATTCTCACACTCAGATTATTTGCGTCCATCCTCTGCTGCTTTATCTGGTATTGCCTCTCGAACTGCTCAAGCAGCTCCTGACGGGTGTAAATCTGCTGTTCTTTCAGCTTTACGAAAAAGAATGCTCTGCGCACATCCGAGAATATACTGGCAACCTTATTTTCATAATTGAACAGTGCACTACGCTGCTCTTCACGCAAGCTAATATCGAGAGGGTGGTCTCTACCATATTCAAGAATCCGCTGGCTGATTATTGCACTTATATTATGTGCATCGTCAGTTACGTTGTCGGACTCGAAGTTTCTAAAATGCTCGTATTGGCTGATTAGCTCAATTGTGGGCAAAAACCTTGAATTGTTAATCAGCTTACTTCCTCCTACAGCAAGTATTTGCTGGCGTGCTTGATTGATTTCGTTACTGTTAGCGAAGGCTAATTGCAGGCATTCTTCGAGAGTCAGCACGCGTTTGGCTTCCATCTGTCTGGGCGATATACTTCGAACCGGCTTCTCTCCAATTGCTCGCAAGTATGTAAGCGAATTAGGCTCCGAAGGACCCGTCTTAGTTTCTTCTTCAAGGCGTTGTTCAATCTGCAAAAGTGAAGGGTCAAGTTTCTTGTCCGCAAGAACATCGCCCTGTCCCAAATGTAACCAACACAATACGATGGCCGTCAAAAACACAACTCTGTAGCTTTGCCTAATTTCCATTTTACTCTCTTTCTGAATTTCACATCTTCCCGGCACGCCGGTATTCGAATTTAGTATTTTCTTTTTTACCGTACGTCGTATACCATGAACCCCGCAAACCCCGCCACAAAAAACACGACATTAAACAAAACGAGTATCCCCCAGTAAGGAAGCACTTCGACTAATTTGTCTTTCAACGCCTCCTCTTTGAACTCAAAGCGGGGATAATCACCTAAATCAAGAAAAGAGGCCCGTGTATACGTCAGGTCATTTTTCTTTGCTTGCCGTTCCTTTATATCCACATGTTGCCAAAACCGCCCATACGGCCCACTATACTCATCTTTAACTTGCTCAAAGTACTCCACACTACGCAACCCCGTTCCCGTCAGATCTCTGGCAACATAAACAAAATTTGCAATAGGTGAAATGCAGGCAAGGTTTTTCGCAAGCTTCGTTTGTAAAGCTGCTTTTGTCTCCAGCTCTTTCCAAAGCTTTTTAGATTCCATTTTGATACGCTCTCGTTCTTGAGTTGCCTTTGCAACCTCCTGACGGAATGCATCCATCATCGCCTTAAACCCTGGATCGGCGGCTGCCCGCTGCTGGGCTGCTTCTTGATGAATGCCAGGGTCAGCAACTTCTATATCTCTACCAAAAAAATAAAAATAACCAATACCACCGAATTTCATTGATTCAAATTCGGAAAACAGTTCACCATAACGGCTTCTAAATCTTTTTACGCTTTGCCTCATATATTCCCGTGCTGTTTTGGAAGCACGAGCAGCAATTTCTGAAGACCTCCTTTCAATTTCTTTAATCGATGGAATACGACAAAACTGGGCTGATATATGAGGGCATAGGTTGGGAATCACCAGAATCAGCAGTACCCAGAGGAAAAGACAATTCAAAATTGAAGTAGCCGGATATCGGGAAAACGTAGATATCATAAGCCCCAAAAGATAAAACAACGTGATGAAAGTAATCGAAGCTGCGGTTAATAGGCCAAATTCCGCCCATGCCGAGCCATCCCACTGGATAGACGGATTTATGGAAATATAAAGCCCTCCAACCAGAAGTGAAAGAATAAATGGTATTAGCAGGCTGGCGGCACCTCCCACCAATTTACCAAAAAGAATCTTTGTTCTGGATATGGAATTGGCTATCACTAATCTCAACGTACCACTTTGTCGTTCCCCGGAGATGGTATCGTAAGAAAAGAGGATCGCCAGCATACTCATAATAATCGTCACAATAAATAAGAAGTCAAAAGGAGGAAAGAGTATGGGTAAGGGATTATCATCAAAAGACTCCACATTCTCGTCGCCTGAAATGCCAATTATGAGCGGTTGAAACCTTTCCGGCGGCTTCTGCTGGGGAATCAGCCGGAAAAGCCCATCTCGGTAGGCATAATTTCTCAGGAATTCATCCTGCAAATTGACTCGAAGATTGTAATCGGCCAGTTCTTTCTGATAATCATGGGCCAGAATGATAATACAGGCAAAGGTGACAATGATGCACAAAACAAGCCCTATCATAAACCGCAAATTAAGGATATTATTCAAAAACTCTCTTGTAATGATTGTTTTTAACATCGATATTCTCCTTTGATTAAAATTATCGCACGTCATATCGCAGAAAAGCCACATACGCCCCTGTGAAAAACAGTATGTTAAACAGAATAAGAATTAAACAACTACTCAAGCCCTCCGGGCCTAAAACCTCTCTGATTGAACTACGCC
>JABAOF010019333.1_pt3 | contig 18278 bp, 14 predicted proteins | sample 7062171 | NCBI WGS metagenome assembly JABAOF01 (sample SAMN14538628, study PRJNA623070) | marine sediment metagenome | biome: marine biome [ENVO:00000428]; feature: marine pelagic biome [ENVO:01000023]; material: deep marine sediment [ENVO:00002113] | place: India: Gulf of Khambhat ...
TAATCGCTCCTGCAGTGCACTATCGTTTAAAAGTCTTACCACGGCCGTAGCGAATTCGGATTCTGTATCTGCTACCAGCACATGCTCACCAGGTTGCGCGTCGATTCCTTCCAATCCAACTGTTGTCGTGACCATGGGTATGGCTCGTGCAAAGCCTTCTAGGATTCGCACACGCATCCCGCTACCAGAACGTACTGGCACTACCATTAAGCTAGACTCTTCCAGATAAGGCATAAGATCAGGGACATAGCCGGTCACATGGATCGAACCTTGGCTTCTCTGTTCAAACTCGATGAAATCTTGGGGAGGGTTTTTACCTATGATTGTTAGAGTTGCTTCTGGAACAATCTCACGTACTTTCGGGAGTATCTCCCTGACGAACCAACGGATTCCATCAGCGTTAGGTGGGTAATGAAGTGTACCCAGGGCAAGGATTTTGGTGGAGCCCAGCTTGCGCCGTACAGGTAGGAGGGAACTCGTATCCACGGAGATGGGGATGACCGTGATGCGTGAGGTATAAAGGGTTTTATCTGCCATAGGAGTAGAGGCGTTATCGGAAGCAACCAAAGCTTGGAGCAAAGCCTGACGGTCGGGTTCTGTAACAGCCAAGGTATGGTCAAAGTGACGAACGATTTGTCCTTCATATTTTTTTATTTGCCGCGCTTCCTTAGCTAATACGAATCGAAGGAACCAAGGTGCTGTCTCACGCATCTGTTCAACAATGGTCCAGACAGCATTGTGCGCATCAAAGATGCGAATTGGTCGATCTGAAGATCTAAACCTTAAGGTCTGCAGAGCGAATTGGGCCATTGATAGTTGATCTGCGTGGATCACATCGATCGCTTTCTTGCTCAGTAGATCTCGAACAAGTTGGTGCATGGCCTGGAGATTGTCTCGCTCGATGAGGAAGGGAAGACCGTTGATGTGGCTACGCAACCAATAACCAAAGTCGGCAACCCTTGATCGATGAATTGGAACCGTGTGAACAGAGTCACAGATTTCTCGCAAGGTCGCGATATGAGCTTCTTCATCCTGACGCACAAACGAGGCTAAAACAACTTGGTGACCGCCTTCAACTAAGTAGCGAAGAACGTTCCAAGTTTTGACTTTTGGTCCAGCATCGGGTGGGAAGGGGATGAATTGTGTCAGAAAGAGGATACGCAAGGAATAGTCCTATGTTTATAAGTGGGTATGCCTTAGATTAACTTCCAAACGAAATCTGTGGGGTATAGGAGAGATTCTGGAAAGTCACCAACTAAGAGCAAGGTGGACAAAGCCAAAATACGCAAATGTTGGCAGTATGATACTAATAATCAGTTATTTCTTCATACACTTTTATATAGTTATTGACCAAAAAGCTTGGAACAAAGGATCAACAATAATTTTGTATAAGCTAGGTTATTGTTATCGCTTATTTTCCTATATATATTAACCTGATGGACTCACCTTAACCTCAAACTCATTTTTACCACTTCCAAATTTGAATTGAGCTCTCGTTTAGCGCGTAAACGCTGATTAGGTAGAGCAGAGATCGCAGCCCAAAATAACAGCTTTGCAAAGCTCAAGCCACCAATCATACCCCGAAGTGACATCGTACGTAGAAGATCATAGTTGTTTCTATAAAAAAGCATCTTACCTCTGTAAACCATCTTACGTCTACGCCAACGATCCATACTGCGACCACCATAGTGAATGGTAGTCACATTTGGTAGAAAATACACTTTCCAACCCGCTTGGTTGAGCCGATACTGGAGATCGGTCTCATCCCCATAGATAAAGTACTCCTCATCAAGAAGACCCACGTTATTCAAAGCAGTTCTGCGTAATAGTAAACAGGCTGAACTAAGCCAGTCAACAGATCTCACCCGGTCATCATCATGGTGTGAAGGATAACCTGGCCAGAATAACTCTCCAAGCCTAGTAGCGATCATGAACTCCTGTGGTAACGATGAGAAACTCGAGTATGCTGCTTGAAATGACCCATCAGGGTTGAGCAATCGACCACCCACACCGCCTGCATCTGGGGTCGAATCCATGAAATCGACCATAGCATCAAGTGAGGACTCATTTATAAGAGTGTCATTATTCAGTAATAGCACATACCGTCCGCAAGTTGCTTCAATCCCTTGATTGCTAGCTCGACCTAAACCTACATTTTGTTTGTTTTGGATTAGTTGCACTTGAGGATAGTTTTCACGTAACATCACCTGGCTACCGTCGGTTGAACCGTTATCCACAACTATTACATCAAAGCTACTACGCATGTTGCTTTCAAATATTGATCGCAGACAAGGTTCCAAATAATCCTTGTTATTCCAGCAAACAAGAATAATCGATATATCAGGAACATTCTCGCTGCAATCTACCAAATCACCAACTCTCATAATTTCCCTCTCCGTCATTACTTCTCGCGAAATTGGCGATCCAACTCCATGATTTCGTCATACGTGCCAAGGTCTAGGTAGGTGCCACCAGTCATTCGTACACCTCTAAACATAAGACCAGTCGCTATAGCGTTATTCATAATCTCGGCGAAGTCTGTCATCGCCCTCTGTTTCACACAATCGTGTAGGTGTTCGGTGAACCGAGGGCGCCAGATAATGCAGCCCCACATTTCTTTAAGATCAGTTTTTTGCGGTTTATCCACAATTTCAATTACGCGATCATTATGGTCCAAACGGACCATGCCAAACTTCTCAGGGCTTTCAGTTGGGAAGAGTGTCAGTATGACATCATCTTCAGATTGTGCAGCCTCATGGGTGCGGGCGAAGATATCTCTAGGGTACATAATGGTATCCGCCATACCGAAAAAAATCGTCTTTCCCTTGACCAGATGGTAAGCAGAGTCAAGAGCATGGGCCAGACCCGGTGAGGTAGACCTGCTCTGCCCATCGATCGGTGCTTGCACCACATAACTGATATTGCACCCAAAATAATGGCCATCACCAAAGAATCCCATCAATTGATGTTTAGTCTCATTGATGACAAAAACCACATGATTAACGCCAGCGTGAACCAGATTGTCCAACACAAATTGCGAGACAGGCTTGTAGCGATTATCCCGGATGACCGGATAAAGTTCTTTTGGATAGGGTAATCCGAGACGCGTGCCCTTACCAGCGGCAGGGATTAGCCCAATTACCTCTTCCTTCACGATCGATTCCTCCTCCATCAGTTTATCAATCAACGATCAGGATTCACGAGCCGTGATACTCTCGAGACTCACCAGACCTCCTAAGAATAACCAGCCCAAAATACTAGCGCGCATTCCAGACAGTGTGATGTTATACACAAATGGCAGCACCCAGTCTGCCAACATCCCAGCCGCTAACGTTCCGACCAGACCACCAAGGGCTCCATACACATATGCCTGTGCGAATCCCTCAGGAACATGAGCCCGTAGTCGCCAACCCATCCTGCCCAACTCCCATACGAACCACGAGAAGCAGATCAATCCTAACAGTCCCGTTTGTGCAATGATATCCACATATTGATTGTGAGAGTTGAATTGTACGCTCCAACCCAGGATTGGGAAGAGTGGTGTATACCAAGAGTAATTGGCTGGCCCGAGCCCTAGAATCGGACTGACTTTGACGATCTGTACCACGATGCGCCATGCTTCCATGCGGGTAATCCAGCTATATTGTTCATTTATCATTATCAGTCCAATGATTTTCTGTAAGTTAATCGCAGCCACCACTCCACCGACAAGTGTGATTAATAGCCCTTGCCGTGTCGCACCAACCCACAAGACCGCCAACAGAGCTACCAATGGAGGCAACCAACCTGAAGCCCAGGAGCGAGCCTGGAACAGGCTAACGTAGAAAGTTGCGAGCACGAGCCCACCCAACACCAGTCGCCAACCTTGATGGAGACGACGATTGAAAACTGCTTGGCTAAAGGCTAATGTAACCAGCCACACCCAGAATAGACTCCCTGTTGAACCATGAGTGAATTGAAGAAGATTGCCATTAAGGCGTGGAGCTAGTCGCTCAACAATATAGAGACCTCCCAAGATAAGAAAAATCCAAGTCAACCGTTTTAACCATTTCAAGTTCCGCACCTGGAATGCTACTAACAGGAAGGCACCTGATGAAAGCAGGAAGACAGCCAATCCGCCAAGTTGGGCGTGTAAGGGTGCTGTCTTGGCAAAATCGAACCAAGGCAATTGTCCGACGCCGAATGAAAGGAAAGACACCGTCACAAATGACAGTAATGCAAGTACTGGTCGCTTAAGCTTTAGCTGTAAACGGCGACGGCGTGCTATCATATCCAGTAACCATAAGCTGATAAGTCCAGATAGGAGAAAAACTGTAATGTTAAGACTGGTCTGGGTGCCAGTACCGATTTCAAAGGGGACAACTAGGCTTCCAATAATGAGAATGGCAATACCTATAGGCGGCCAACGCAGGAAGAGAAGGCTCGAACCTATTCCCAGCAACAATAGAAGCAACAATGATAGGTGTCGCTCAGACCCCCAGAACGCTAATGCAGTGCTGAGTAAAATGACAACGAGAATAATTAACACACGCAGATAGTGTTGATGACGTAGTTGCCATTCCAATGGCAGGCTAAAGGAAAAAAAACGATTGATCATTGAATTCAAAAGTGAATTACGCAGGTGAAAGTTAGCTAGGGAAATGCTCTTTAAGCTTTGGCTGCGCGATCGACAAGATCCAAGTAGCGTGGCATTACCACCGCCCAGTCATACCTTTCGCGTATTAACTTTTGGGCGTTGTAGTTAAGTCGCTGACGTAGTCCTGGCTCTATCAATATCCGGATGACAGCCTCAGAATACGACTCTGGCGTATCCGCAATAAGCAGATGCTCATCATGTTTTACTTCAAGACCCTCTGCTGCTTTGGATGTCGCAACCACAGGTGTTCGCAGCGCCATCGCCTCCAGGATTTTCAAGCGGGTACCCCCACCCAATCGAATGGGAGCTAGGCTGGCCCATGAAGATGCAATCAGGGGTCGTACATCGTCCACAAAGCCTGTAAGAGTCACATTGTCAGCAGGCGGCAGGGGCAAGTCAACGTGATTACCAGTAATAGTCACATGAACATCGGCTATTCGAGCTTGAACATATGGATAGACTTCACTCAAAAACCAAGTCATGGCATCGCGGTTAGCGAAATATCTTAAGGAGCCCGTGAAAATTAGTGTGTTAGTTATTAAGGTTTCGTCCACATTGGCGTAGTCATCCATATTAATGGCATTAGGGATCACCTCTATGGCTTGATACCCGGGCACCATTCTGCGCAAGAGAGCGGCTTCCGCATCCGAGACCACTGTACAGGCAAAAAAATTAGGTATAAGACGACGCAAATAGAACCGAAGCTTGAGCAAAGTAAGCTCGTGCCGCATCCGATGCAACAGTGTCGGTGCCAAACCCTTCTTTGATTCAAAGATGCCTAGCTCCGCTTCCTCGAAAATCGCTGGCATCTCATGAAAGGAAGACGAGTAGGAGGCCGAAGACCACTGCGAAGCGATCACGAGATCATGATGATCATTCTTAAGTTCGCGATGAATAAGCTCAGCCATGAGCGGGTTATAGGTATCCACTACAACACGAGGCGTTGGGCTTAAAAGACCTAATACAGCACGTAAACTTGCGGGATTATAAGGACGCTGCTGTATGACATGAATATTACTACATAAGGTAGTTAATTCTGGTGGTGATATTAACTGAGGCTTATCGGCAAAGGTGATCAGGGTTATTTGGTGTCGCTGTGCCAGACCGCGCAGAAGATTGTAGATCCGGAGCTTGGAGCCGTTGTCTGGGGGATATGGATACCAAGAGGAAATGAACAGGAGTTTCATTTTCTACTAGGATTACAAACCATCGCGACATCTCGACCCATCTCACCCCAACGCCCCAGAATTGCATCACGCAGGGCAAACACACGAGCGTCACGATTAACTCGTAAGTTACGATAGCGCGGTTTAAGGGTATGCGAGGTGATGGTGCGTATTTCTCGGATCAAAGACCTAATCAGTGCCACAAATCGCTGCCTACCTTTTAGGTTGTTGCTCAGGAAGAGAAATATATTGCGCGTCATGTAATATGTGGCAGCCGGAGAATTTTGGCCTATACTTGCTGATACTTTATGCCAGATAGACGCCTGGGGGACTACCAATATCTCATAACCAGCGGCACGAGCACGAGTACACCAATCAGTTTCTTCGTAGTAAAGAAAGAAGCGAGGATCCATTAGGCCAATTTTATTAATCACCTCAGATTTAATGCAAAGTCCACACCCGCTTAAATAATCCACTTTATAGGGTTCTGCTTGTTGAATGACCGCCCCATCCCCAGATAGACATCTTATTATTCCACTATACCAGTCGATCAAATAACCGGCACTCCAAATAGTCCCAGGTTGGTCGTAGTAATAAATAGTCGGGCCAACCAATCCAATTTGAGGTTTAGATTCCGCGACATTGACCAACTCGGTGAGCATTTGAGGATCCACTACCGTATCGTTATTCAAGAGCAACACATAATCTGCCCCGTGCGAAATAGCCCTTCGGATGCCTATATTATTACCTTCTGCAAAACCCAGATTAGTCCCTAATCTTAGAAGCTCAATTTTGGGGTAATTCGATTGTATTTTGTCAACTGAGTCATCAACTGAGCCATTATCTACAACCAATACAGAATAATTGGAATTGCCAAGTTCCGAGAGCGAAGCTAGACAGCTAAGGGTATCTGATGCGTTGTTCCAATTAAGAATGACAATAAACACAATTGGTTCTTTAAGTTTCCGTCTGATCATGACAATTCATTCGTATGCGTTAGATCGTAGACATATTTTCAAATCATTCGGATCCACTGTACAGAACTTTAATTTACTTAGATAACTCTCCAACTGGCCATCGGTCACAATCCAATTAGTAGTTCCTTGCTATGGGATCAACAATTTGATCAAAGGAATTTGGTAGCAGAGAGCCTGTTTGGTTTATTCCTGCTAAAGATGCCGACATTATTTCGCGGATAGGTTAGCTGCGATGGATACGTGCTTATTAGCAGCCTGCTCAAGCATGTGTTCTATTTGACAGGTGGATGATTCCCAAGTCCAATTCTGTACAACATATTTGCGAGCCGCAGTGCCTATCTGTTCGCGAAGATCGGGTTCGGAAATCATACGGAGCATTGCCTCGGCGAATTGTTCCTCATCACGTTCGGCTATAACCCCTGTAACACCATCGATAACTGTTTCTCTCACACCACCCTCACGTACACCAACAACAGGGAGACAACACGCCATTGCCTCTAATGCAACCAACCCTAGAGGCTCGAGTATCGGAGCGTATGCAAGTATCGTGGCTCGATTATAGAATTGAACAACTTCTGTTTCGTTAACCAAAGTACGGATATCAAGTTCGATTCCCTTCTGTTCCGCCAAGTCAGTTAGGTAAGCACGCTCTAGACCATTATCGGTGTTACTGGCTATAGTCATTGAAGGTCTAACCTCAGCTGGCAGGCACGCTAAGGAGTGCAATATGAAGTCGAAACCCTTGCTAGGTTGGAGTGCACCTACTGAAAGTACTGATCTTGGGTGGATCCTATCAACTGATATCGGCTTGAAATCCTTGGTATCCACACCAAGGTAACACACCCGTGGCCTACAACCATAACGCCGATAGATACTTTCCGCTGAGAAATATGAGTTCACAAGCACCGAGCTTGCGGCTTGTACATTCCGAAGATCACGGTGAAGTAGTAACCAGCGATACAATAATGGAAAGGGATCAAGATGATTGATTATTCTCCCAACTTGAGAGGATTGGAGATAAGGCCGATCAATGGGCGGTTCAAGTAGCCAACGTGGTGGCTCTTGGCAGTAATAAACTGAAGGAATCTCAAGACATCGAAGTAAATATGGGCTTTGTGTGTACCGGCAATGATGTACAAATACGACATCATACGCTCGCTGGGTGATTTCTTTGGCAATCTTTGTTTCGATCCTACTTAACCGATACAGGTCTCCTATGCGGAGTAACTGATTGAATCGACCCAACGGGTTCTTGAAGAATGGCAATGGGTAAAACTCATAAATGAAGACTTCCCGGGCGAATGGACGTGTATCACAAAACCCCTCATCAGCTGAGGTGAGTGTGTATAAATCAATGTGATGGTTGTTTGATAACCTTCGCATCCACTCATAAAGACTTCGCTTGGCTCCTCCGGATGGAAGATTGTGATAAACGGCTACTCTCATTCGAGTTTTTGCATGGGGTGAATTACGAATAATTAAATTCAAACCCCCTCATGGTCATTTCCAACAATTTCCTTGATCTATGATCCCAATTTAACATTTCACCAAACACAATACATTAGGTGGTTTCGACCATCGTAAAAGGTGATATTTTATGGCGCTTGGCATGAGCACCCCGCCAAACAATAACAACAAGTCTTGCGAGATTAATATTTATCGTAGTAAGAGCTATGACCAAGCACGTTTTCAGGTTGAGATATGACAACAACCAAGCCGATTTCAACCAGTTTTTTACTTGCTCGATATTCTCTCCCCTGATCAAATATTCAATTGCTGCATATCTCATTAAATCGGCTTGTTGCTGATTGGGCAATTTTTGGAATTGCGGACTTCCGAAGATCCGAGTTTGTTCTTCCACTTGGCCTTTCAAGACCTGGATCAGAAGGTCATAGAAGAACATGGTTTTATGATTATCAGGAACATCAGCAAAGCGCGCTGATTCCATGACTTTCGATTTCATCCTTACGAGGGAGTCCAGGCGGTGATCATTAGGCAAGGCCAAGGTCATGTTTGTGTCATGAATTCGATAATGGACAGTACTTGTATCGATACACCCAAATATCGCCTTCTCCGCGAGACGAATATAAAAATCCCAATCTTGACACCATGCAATCGACTCGTCATATCGCATTTTATCCGACTCGATAAACTCTCGGCGTATCATCACTGCCGCACCGGTTGCAAAAAGGTTAGAAATGATCAATACGTTGTATATGTCACCTGATAGATATTCAGGGCAATACTCAGAGAACCTTAGAAAGGGTTTACCGGATGAATTGCAGTAGTACCCATCGCCATAAACTGCTCCAAATTCCTGGTGGCACTCTAAATAGTCAACCCGATCGAGCAGGCTGTTCGGGGGCATCCAATCATCTGCATCCAATGTTGTTATATACTTTCCATGGGCTAGCTCTAAACCACGGTTGAGCGCCGCTGCCTGACCGCGATTTTCCTGATAGGTGTAGCTGATTCTTGGATCATCGAACGCCTCAACAACGCTCGATGTGCCATCTTTTGAACCATCATCGATCACTACAAGCTCCCAATTAGAATAGGTTTGATCGATAACGCTCTTGATAGCATTGGCAATAAATTCCTCCCCATTGAAGACTGGCATAATAATTGTTACTAGCTGGCTCAAGGACTACCCTCGCTTTATGGCAAGATCAATACAGTGAATAAGAACAATCGGCGTATCGCTAGCTAGTTCCACGAGAATTGAGGATCGCATTATATTTAGCTAGAAGCATTTGCACGTCTTGATCGATGTTCTTTACCACAGGGATTTGTTTGGAAAAGCGTTCAACAAGTCCAGGATCGTTAATAAACCGCTGCATCTGGAAAGACAGATCAATGACATCTCCACGCCGAAATAAGAGACCGTTTATCTCATCTTGAACGACATCGGTCACCCCGGCCACATCGCTTACAATGACAGGTATTCTGTGGCTAAGAGCTTCCAAAATTGATATTGGACTGTTCTCATACCAAACCGAAGGGACAATTAAGACATCAATCTTTTGGAGGACTTTAGGTAACTGTCCTCGATCAATCTCTCTCCCAATAGTAATGCGAGGATTGGACTTTACCTTGGACCAGAGCTCACCCGCGTATTCAAATTGCTCAAAAATCGGACTGCCATAGATAGTCAACATAGCTCCACATGGATTAGGAAGTTGATTGAAGGCATCAATTAAGATATCCACACCTTTTATGGAGTGGATGCGTCCCAGAAAAACAAATTGTATTGGAATATGTGCAGTACGCAGTGGGATTGGCGGAGAAACCTGCTGCAGCCCGTATACCGATACGACAATTCGATCAGGATCAACATCATTCATCACCAACACTTCTTTCATCCAGGAAGACGGTGCTATGATCAGATCAATCTGTCGCAAAAGTGGAAGAAGTATTTTAAGACGCTTGCTCACCACCTCAACCGTCTCAAAGACGCCTATTCTCTTAAATGGTGTTTTCTGCGCTAAACGTGCCAAGGGATAGAGTATCTTCTCAGGGAGACCGGAAAGCAAGTTGTACGCCTGGATGCTTCGACCCGAACGTGGGCGTAAACAGTCCAGACAGTGATGAAATGTGGCTTGACCTGGACATAGAGAACCATCCCATTTCAAAAGCGTGTGGCGAGCACATGTCATGCCAAAGTCTGTGGCCGTCCACACGATAGGGATGCCTAGTCGTTTCGCCACTGGGATGATCGCAGCAGAGATACCATAGAAATTGGTTACGTGAATGATTTCAACTCCCCATTCTTCAAGCGCCTTACCAACATGATCAGCGGTTACAGGATCGAATAAAATCTGTCGGGTTCGTGATGGTCTTGAGAATGGATCGTATACGATCCGCCGTACGGGAATTCCTTGGTAACTATCGTCCGAATTATTTATAAATGATTGGTTTGAAGCAGCGTTCCGGGTACACACAACGCGAACAGAATGACCCAAACTTTGAAATTCCTTAGCCAATGCAAGTGTGTATGTCTCCACACCACCATAGACATCAGGGAAGAAACGTGAGGTAGAAAGAACAATATTCAATCTATCTGTAACTCCTGACTGTGATCTATCTTCGGCGTCGGAGCGTCGCTCCAATGAGAGCCATGATCATAAAAACGATGGGCATAATCCCTACCAATAGGGGAAATCCTGGGGAATGATTAGCAGTATCATCGATCTCCGAATTTAATGCCCCTTGAGAGAGCTTATCATTGGTTTGAGGTGTGGACGCTTGCATTGAAGAAGTAATAATTGACGGAGTTGTTCTCGGTTCATTTGCTGTCGATGAAATTCTAGGCTCGGGGGTCACTGCGGGCGCATCCACCTCTCGCCACATGTACCATATCTTGCGAGTACGCTCTCGAAAAATGATATGTAATCGATTACCCCCAGTAATAATTGCTGACGGATCACCAGTTGTAACATCACTCCATATTTGTTGTAAATCAAACCATCCTTGATTTTCAGTCCAATACGTGTAAAAAAGCCCGTGTCCAGACGAAAGAAACGCATGCAGTCTGTTCGAGCTATCCACAGCGACTGCCGGTGGGCCTAATATTCCCCCTTCAATTTCAAACGTATGTTGTGCAGACCAAGTCTTACCCCCATCTTTAGAATAGCGATGATATCGGTTATTTATAACCGCCGATCCATTCCAGATGACGTGAATTTGATTATCTTCAATAGACAATATTTCAGGTTCAACATGCCCCTCTCCTGCTAGCCTTCTAGGTGTCCTCCAAGTCCTCCCCCCATCACTTGATTGCGAATAAAAAATACCAATCGGTGGATAATAATCCGGCGCCTGATACTCTGACCAGACCACGTGTATACGACCATTTGTGTCAACAGTAATACGAGTATCAGCGGGGTTAATCCCTTCCAAACCATCAAAAACTGTTGTTGGGATTGACCACCACGATGTTGTCGGCGAATAACGATTGTATAAAACACGCCCTTCCCGCGTGGCATAAGCAAGATGGATTTGCATGTTAATATCTTGAGTCACACCAAATCTAAGATTCGTATCAGCTACGCAACTCGTATGGTCCATCCATTCTTGCGGCAATAGCACATATGACAAGCGGGCAACACTATGTTGAAGGCAATGAGGCTCAGAGTACAAAAAGAGATGAAGGGCACTATTCTGATCCATCACGGCCCTAATAGACCTCATGAATCCTCCATCAGGTGGTGGAACAAGTATATTGACAGGCTCACTCACATTTTTATCTTGGATCTGGGAATACCAAAGATTATCAGCACCAGGTTTTCCGAGCATGTTCTCATTAAGAAAACTCGGGTCTGACTGCCAGAAGGCATGGACTACTCCATCATCCGAAGCCACTAACGCGTTGTATTGTGTCCACCCTTCGCCTTCGAAGAGAAGAATTGGCTCACTCCACCCGTTTGTTGGCTCCTCTGTTACCTGGGCAGATTGACCATAAGTTGGCAGTAATGGGATCAGAGCGGTTGCGAATGCAATGAAGGTACCTAGAAATTGTCGCTTCATTGGGTTAATGACCTAATTTGCACATCGAAGTTGGATCGTCGGATATTAACACTCCTTATCCCATGCATCCGTTTAGAGATCACCCGAAACTATTGTGGGTTTGGTAGCCAATGAAGCAAAATTAACTTATTCTCAAGAGATATAGCAACTACCTAAGTCAGATTTTCAATCAGAGATGGGATTAGAATTTTACGCAGCTTCTATAGTTGGTTGCTTGACGAAACGAGCTAATCTACGCAAAACCCCCATTAAACGGGCTCCAAAGATCGTCTCGCCGATGATTGAAAACACACCTACATTTCGGAGCAATTTAGGATCAAGGTACAATGCACGAATAAGACTTCGTCGGGCAAGTTGCATGTTCCCATTTTTAAAACCTTTGAAGCCTGTTCCTGCGTAGAGACGGCTTAAGACGTTGCGTTTCCAATTTCCCTCCAATGGAATATTCGTTGGCCAGTGTGCGAATGCTTCCTCTACACATCGAATACCGCTTCGCGCAGTGACAAGTCCTTCAGCCACTATAGATTTAAGTGCGATGGAGACTAATTCCTCTCCAAGGCGATCCTTATCTTTCCAGGTCTTTGGATCGAGTCGAGCAGCGTGGGTTAAGTCCTGGCAAGCAATTTCACCTTGCCCGACCGCGTAATTGGTAAATGCGGCAACACCATAGTGATGTGCGACGATACTCCGCCGCAGATTTGGGGGGAAACGGTTTGGTGATGTGGCAAAGACCTTTTTGAGCATCCTAAGTCGATCGGAGAGTTCAGACTTCGCCAACTGTTCATTAGGGAAGTAATGTTGGGAACGCGAATGCAGACGAATAAAAGCTAATGGCTCTGTGACAAGCGTGATAATCCAGCGATTTCGCATTCGCAACCACAAATCCCAGTCTTCAAAAAAGTGCATTTGTGGATCGAAATACCCAACATCCTCAATCGCAGACCGTCGTATTAGTGCAGTGCTGCCACCAGCTGTTACGTTGTTTTCGATACATAAATTCTCCAATAGGTGGTCAGCTTGTTTGTGGTTATAGCCCAATAGGTGTGAATTGATCCTATTTCCATTAGCATCTATTAAATACGCCTGTGAATAGACCATTCCAATCCGAGAATCGCTGTTCAAGACCGGCACTTGCTTAGTCAGTTTGTCCGTAGCCCAGAGATCGTCTGAGTCTAGTAGCGCGATAAGCTTTCCTTGAGATATCTCGATGCCTCGATTTCGCGCCATGGATAAGCCTTTATTTTCCTGCCATTCATACCGAATTTTGCCACCATACTTTGTAGTCAGTGCATCTCCTGTGCCGTCGTTGGAGCCATCGTCGATCACAATAACCTCTACCAGAGGATACGTTTGGGATAATGCACTATCAATGGCTTCTTGCACCAATATCTTGCGGTTAAAAGTTGGGATGATTACACTCACAAGTGGTTTAAAATTCATTAATGCAAACCTCTTATGGACTTGATTCCTTCAACGAAGATCACAATAGAAAACACCAAATATTCACGGTGGCTAGAATGTTCAAATAGCTAACATCCGAATGCAACTCGACTGTCATTGAAACCTGATTCTGTAACCATATTACGACTAACGAAATTGATCAGCAGCTATTGATATAGAGACGTTCTTAGGGAAATGTAATGATATCGTCGCCTCACAGATCAGGTTGGGTTTGCTCTTGAGAAGAACCAAGATCTACTGAGGTATTGCTGAGCTTACATCTGAATAAAATCGTGAGGTTTCGGGATTCAACTGTACTGACGCCCTAAAGTAAAAAACATCATTATGAAATTGCTCATCGGTCATGTGTAACGTACCTAACTCATTCATAGTCAGGTCAGAAATTCATTACACCTTGAGAGTGCATCTTATCCAAGCCAACAGACCGCTTACGACGTCAGTCAAACGGGGTCCAAGCAGCGCTTTAATGAGGTTTCTCCGGAACCACATTTGTCTCCAGAAGCGCGGATAGACACGCCCTGCTTCCCATAGCAGATTGAAAGGATGGCGATTGTCCATAGAATGCTGATTAAGCACAGAGGAGACAAGCTGACTAGCATATTGCCAGCGCACTTGATCCAGATAGTCATGAGAGCTAAGCGAAACTAGCTTCGCTGCGTATCGTTCAGCTACTTGTATGTGTTCTTTGGCAAATTGAAGCTTATATGAGCCTGTTTTGCTCATATCATGCTCACGGAACCGAGCTAGATAGTGGTTAATGTAATGGAACTCGCAAACCTCACTGGCTCGCAGGAATAATTCATAATCCATAATGTAGTGTAGCGATTCATCCAAAGGGCCTATTGAACGCACGAGGTCTTGCCGAAAGAAGGATGCCGGCTGGCTAATCCCAAAAAATCCGCGAAAGAACTCGACTAATTTCTCCTTAGAATATCCCCCCTGAAGAGTTCCGACAATCTCACCTTTGTTATTCACCAAGAAAAGGTTACCGTAGATTAATTGGAACGAGGGATTAGCAGACGCATGCTGTCCGATAGCCTTCAATGCCCCAGGTTCATAAATGTCGTCTGAATTGATCCAGGCTAACCAATCTCCTTTTGCCCTGAGAAACCCTTTGTTTATAGCGTGGGACTGGCCTTGATCAGGTTCACTGACCCAATGCGACAACCAAGGATTGTACTTACGGATAATATCCACGCTCCCATCTGTGCTACCACCATCTATTATTATGTATTCTAGGTTGGGATAACCTTGCAGTAGCACAGAGCGTATCGTCTCCTCAAGGAACTGCCCCTGGTTGTATGAAGGCGTAACGATACTTAATCTTGGCCATAAAGAGTCATCGAGCATCTCTATGGGTAGCTGTGGGCTTTCCTCCGTCCATGGCCAGCCAGTTTTACCCGGCGAAGACGGAAGCTCACTCAGTGTTGGACACCGCATGGAGCTGTCCTAAGAAATCGGGGATCATCGCGGTTAAACCCTGTATCCAAGTTCGTAAAGTAAATCACCGGCGATGGCTCGCGTGCTTGTAGGATCTGGGTCCGTCTTATCTATCGAGTTCGACTGCAAAACCCGTTCTGCAAAAGTAATCACGCTATTATTCAACGGCTCGTTCAAAAAATAAAAAACACTTATCAATTCTTGTTCTGGGTCTGAGATCAGTGATTCATAGCGGACTTCCAAATACCTTTCCTGTCCAAGTTCATGACCCGCCTGGCGACCTTCCCATACAGAGCAAAGCCAAACGAGTAAACCTCGAGGATAATTATCCATACCTTCATTGATATGACTTAATTTCGCCCTGAGTTCTGGCGTCTTGGCGGCATAATCACAAAATATCCCGTAATGCCTTGAAGTTTCCCAATACCTTGGAGGAAACCATCCCGTTATAGCCTCTGCTAAAGAGAGAGCCACATCGCGTCCATGACGTATCACATGTAAAAACTTTGCATCAGGAAACATGGCATTTATCCAATGTAATCTAAACACATTGAGTGGCAATTTCTCTACAAGTCGCCGCCGTAGACTTACAAACACCTCTAAGTGAAACCATCGGGCCAGTTGGTCAGCATCCCGCTTGTTCAAATCATCCGCATCCCAATGCAGAATCCCTTCGACTATTGGATTGCGATATGCCCATATATCCAAATTAGATTCTACGCTACACCAAATATGTCTCGGTTCATTTAGATAGAGAAACCTGGGTTCTTGAGCCAGGATCTTGCCAAAAATACTGGTTCCAGATCTTGGACAGCCGACAATAAAAACAGGCTTTTCTATTTTTCCTGGCCAATACTGATGGAGCCATGGTGCGCTCTTATGTATCGCCTTGTATAGGGGTCTACGAATCCGTCCCCATCCCTTCATAACTTTCTTATTAATCCTTTGACTTTCGTCGATAATTATCGCTTACACGGATCATTTGGTATTTATCACTCTTTTCAATCCTGAGGTTGACTGTCCATTATCCAGAGGAGTTTTATCCATGTTGCTATGCTAGATTTGTAGTTTGTGAAGGATTGTTTTCATTGATTCTCGTTGCTTGCAATTGAAGATAAACTCAGATCCAATTTCAGCAACCTATCTGTCTGCGTTGTATAAGATATAACTTTAGCCCAGAATTAGATGGTTATAACTAAATCGATGGATTATCACTCTTAGGGAGGATTTGTCTGTAATAAAAAGACTTGGTTTATTAGTTAGGGAATATCAATAGAGGTTCGGTGCGGTAAAAACAAATTATTAAAAAAAACTGGGATATAAACCTAGCTGATCCAAGTAGCAGCTATTCTCATTCAGTCTCATGAAGTTGAGAGTAATTCCAGAAATCGACCAATGTGTTATTTAGGACAGGGACCTTAGAATAGTTAATAAATATTATGTGTATGAGGAATTACGCCTGGTTGTACGAGGGTGTGATGATGCTCACTCAAGGGTAGGTTGAGTCTCCAAATCTGGAATCGGACGAAGAGGAGCTTTCTACCGTTCATGGCCAACCAGTTCTCCCCAAAAGAGGAGGGGGAAGTTGGCATAAAGATGGACACTGAATTGTTTCGTTATTCTGACTCATGAGCTTTTTTTGTTGCGCCTGATCATCACATGATCTAGCTAATTTACGCATAATACTCATAAAGAGTTCCATCTTCATCCAGATAGTGAAGCTTAAAAGTTATTTTCCACATAAGATCCTCTTGGATTCAACAATTGTCCTCGGTTATCATTGTTGAAATTCATGGATAACATGTTGAGATGGATGTGTCGACCACCACTCATGAAGTATTTCTTTATACCAAGCTAAAAATGCGTCGACTTGTCGGTCCAGCCCAAAGCGACGCGAGACATCCTCCACACCTGACTTACCCATACGGTAGCAATGATCTGTTTCTGTCAACAAATACTCTATAGCTTCTGACATTCCACGGGTATCTCCATGCGGCACAAGGAATCCAGTCTTACCATCTTCAATTATTTCCCTAATACCACCTGTGTTTGTAGCAACCACTGGTACTCCACAAGCCATTGCCTCGATTATTGTCTTTCCAAATGCTTCATCTTTGGCCGCATGTAGGAAAATATCAGCTGCACGATAATATTGGACAATTTGTTCTCTCTTACGTATGAAACCAGGATAAACTACGCGACCATTACGAAGCGACTTGCTCTCACCAGTTTTACCCAAACATATTATCATAATCTCTTTACCATCATTAAGGTTCACCTGTTTCAACGATGCTTCCATCATGTCGTAGTCTTTAAATGAATTATGTGCGGAGAGTAAAACAGTCTTTAAATCAGCCGGAAGATGGAGGGCACTTCGTGCCTCGGCTTGATTTCCTGGAGTAAACAGTTTTTGGTCCACAGAGTTTGGAATTACCTTGTATTCAACCCCCCGAAGCATGGAATCGCTTACACAGTCCATTAACCACTGGGAAGGCGTAGATACGTAGAGTCTACTTCTCTCATAGATCCTGCGTTTTCTCCTCCAGTTAGTAGCGGTGGCATCTCTCTCAATCGCAGGATAAATATCTAGATCTGGACATTGCCCACAACCATTTTTCCATCGCTCACAACCAAGTGAGTATGCGCAATGTCCTGTTAACAACCACATGTCCCGTAGATTTAAGATTAGTGGTACTAGGTGACTAAGCAATCGAATGAAACGCAGATCAAAGTAGTTTCCATGTAAGTTGTGAGTATGTACGATGTCGGGACGCTCCGGCGTTAGATCCAAAAGTTGGTGAGTGCCAGGAAAATGAAAATCCTCCCTACCCATCTTCCTCTCGATTTCAGGCCACCCATGCGCTAGAATACTCAACCAACTACGCAAGTGTCTGACGATATTTGATCTATCTTTCAATGGAGCTAAGCGCGCATGGAGCATCCAACAGAGACGCGCCCATGCAACGGATCGTGGAAAATATGGAATCACAAACACGTTAGGATCATTACTATGCTTATTCCCGACCGCAAGCCAGCCTTTATAGCCACGCTGACGGTAGGATTGAAATAGAG
>JABAOF010014253.1_pt2 | contig 18259 bp, 9 predicted proteins | sample 7062171 | NCBI WGS metagenome assembly JABAOF01 (sample SAMN14538628, study PRJNA623070) | marine sediment metagenome | biome: marine biome [ENVO:00000428]; feature: marine pelagic biome [ENVO:01000023]; material: deep marine sediment [ENVO:00002113] | place: India: Gulf of Khambhat ...
GATGTGGTTGGTTATGGGGCGGTGGTTGTGAGATAAATGCTTGAATGTTAATTGAAGGTCTATCGTTTTTGCTTATTAGGTAGATAAAAAAGGGCAATAAAAAGTGATAAAATGGGGGACTCAAAGACCGAACGTAAATCACAGGCCAAAGGAAGGGCCAAAAAGTCTCGAACAAAAAAAGAAAAAATGGATGTAAAAGTGCTTGCTATCGCCCTCATCTTCGTGATGTTGTTCGTTTCTTATGTTGTTATTTTCACGACTCAGAATAGTCCACCCCCTTCAAAAAACATGGTTTTTTCTGAGGATCAGGAGGAACTCGGCACATGGTATGGTAAAGTCGAGGATATAACCTATGATTTGTCGGATGTGAAGTTGGAAATTAAAGACAGTAGTTCTGACAGCACAAATAGTACGGAACTTTTAGAAGATGGTTTGATTGTGGAAACGGATGGTAATTTCAACTGCACATTTTACGATAAAAACGGTAATGGTCTTCTCGATGAAGAGGATGAGTTCGTAGTGCACAACGCTAATAATGGAGATTCGATTAAATTGTACCTCATATCAACCGATGAAGAATTAGCGTACTACACATTCTAATGATTTTTCATTAACGATAAACAAGGGTAAGGATTATCATTAAACATTAACATCCTTGTAGAACTTTCCCTATAATCCTCGAAAAGTCTATTTATTATCAATTCCTTAACAAAGGTTGTGATATTATGGAAGGTTTTGAGCTACTTGTGGCGGTTGTATCAGTGCTAGCTGCGGTACTTTTTTCTATCAGCATCCTTGCCTATAAGAGAGAAAGATCATGGAGATTGCTGTTCGCCTCCATTGTTTTTTTACTTTTTCTGGTAAAGGGCATAATTATGAGCATATCCATCTTCACCTCAACAATGAAAGATTTGGAAAAAGATTGGGCGTTTCATATGTTGTTCGATGTTATTATTCTGCTGTTTCTGTTTATTACGGTATTGTCCCCACCGAAAGAAAGGAAAAAAGCGAGTTTAGATTCCAAAATAACGGTAAAAGGAAAAACCTAGCCCTTAAGCCCGACTTCCAATAATGAAAGTCCAATGATGAAGAAATATTTGCGAGGGAATACAACGAGAAATTGAGAAATTAGCACGGGGTGAACTTCGAACATGGCCAAGGAACTGGATTTGGAGACTCGGAGGGAGATATTCGAGCTCATATCAGAATTTCCGGGTCTTCATTTCAGGGAGATTTTACGCCGTCTAAAAATATCCAGTGGTAATTTGAACTATCAACTGAACTACATGATCAAGCATGAAATTCTGGTTCCTATCCAGGATGGAAATCTTAAACGCTATTATATTGTAGGCAAGATTAAAGCCAGGGAGAAGAGAATTCTGGCCTGTCTTAGAAACGAGACATCTAGAGGTTTGGTACTTTTTCTATTACTCAATCCGAGCTCGCAGTTCAATGAGATGGCCTGTAAATTTGACTTGGCACCATCGAAACTTGCTTACCACCTGAAGAAGTTGTTGGATAAGGAAATTATCGAAAAAAAGAGGAAAGGAAGGACAACCATATATAAGGTCGTGGATGAAGAGGCGATAGCGAACGTGCTCATCTCCTACAGACCTTCATTTTTGGATAGTATCGTGGAGAGCTTCATAGAGGCATGGAAAGAGCGTTGAGCCCTGCTAAAGCCCCAACTTTTTCCTCACATCAGGGATTTTTTTCTTTGTATCGTTCTCCACATTCTTGTAGAGACTGTTTCCATGTGCATTCATTGCCACAATCAAAGGCCCAAAGTTCTCACTTTTCAAAACCCATATTGCCTCAGGCATGCCCAAGTCCAACCAATGCACGGCCTTTACACCTTTGATGCCCTTTGCAGCGAGAAGCGCTGCTCCACCGGTTATTGCAAGATAAACACAACCGAACTTTTCCATGGCATCTAATGTTGGCTTTGACATTCCACCTTTACCTATTATGGCTCTAACACCGAACTTCTCAATTAATTCAGGTTCCAAGGAGTTCATCCTCGAGCTTGTGGTAGGCCCAGCGGCGACGAGATGCCATTCATCCCCCTTCTTCTGCATGATGGGCCCGCAATGAAAAATCGCAGCATCTTTGAGGTTAAGAGGCAACTTCTTTCCCTCTTTCAAGAACTCTAGTGCGCGAATATGTGATTCGTCTCTCGCTGTGATGATTTCTCCGTTAAGGTAAACAACATCACCGATTTTTAGCCCTCTGATAGCATCCTCACTTAGAGGTGTGGTCAATTTGATCTCCTTCATGGCTCCCCCTCCTTAGGATGTGTTATATGCTCAATCGAGCCATCACGATAAATCCTTGCCACTGCTCTTCTAGCTGCCCAACACTGCAGATTTATTGCAACGGGGAGGCTAGCTGTATGGCAATATGCGTATTCGATGTTCACACCCAACACGGTGGTTTTTCCTCCCAGGCCCATGGGTCCAATGCCGAGGGAATTTATTGCCTCGTAGAGTTCATTCTCCAGCTCAGCTATTTGAGGCTCAGAATGGCGAACGTTTATTGGGCGAAGCAATGCCTCTTTTGTAAGCTTCATAGATATATCTGCCGAACCTCCAATACCCATGCCCACTATCGTGGGGGGGCACGGCTTTCCCCCTGCCTTAACGACGGTGTTCAAAGCGAACTCCTTTATCCCTTTGAGTCCCTGAGATGGTATCAGCATGGCCAAAGCGCTCATGTTCTCTGAGCCAGCACCTTTAGGCATCACGGCAAATTCCATATGATCTTCATTTGAAAATCGGTAGTTTATGTATGGCATTTTCAGGCCTGTATTATCCCCAGGATTATGCCTTGTAATGGGATGCACAGCATTGGGTCTGAGAGGAATTTCTTTTGTAGCTTCTTTCACACCTTCTATAATCGCATTATCAAAGTTCATCACAATATCTTTTCCGAGGGTGACATAGAATATCTGTATTCCTGTATCCTGACACATTGGAAGTGTAGAGCCCTCAGCAAGTTCTATATTATCGAGAATATTCTTCAACTGCATTTTAGGGATCTGCTCTTCCTCTTCCTCGTAGGCTTTCACTAAAGCATCCTTTATGTCCTTTGGTAGGGATGTCACAGCATTTCTTAAAAGATCTATAGTCACCTGTTTTACCAAGCTATCAGAGATCATGCACCTCACCGATATGAGGGGATAAGTATTGCACGGTAATAAAATTGTAGGAACCGGTAAATATAAAACTTCTCCTTTGTTCACCCTAATATCTATAGTCTATAATATCTAGCCTATAATTTTGGAACAAAATATTCAATCGGATTGAGGTTATGGTGGAGGAGGTTAAGATTGTAATGGTTAATCTTCTTCCTCGGGTTCATCTGTTGGTTGCTCTGGGAGTTCCTCTTCAGTCAAGTTTTCTTTAGGAGGTTGTTCCGGAGGACTTTGCTCATCCTCGATTATCCAATCGACTTTCTCACCACCCTTCTCTCCTCTCTCCAAATCTTTTTGAGAAGTTGTTTGTTCATTGGATGGTGGAGGTGGTGGAGCTGGCGTTGTTTCCTCTTCAATAATCCATTCGACCTCTTCTTCAATTTCTTCTACATCCTTCAAATCTTCCTGAGGAATTGCCTTTTCTATCTTTTCTGTAAATAACGGAGGAGGAGGCGGCGGAAATGGAAACTTTTCCCCTTGTGCCTCATATTTATCTATTGGTGTCTCTAATAATTCCTTCTCCATTTCACTCTCTCTAGGAGGTTGTTGCTCTGACACACTTGGCTCATCCTCAATTGGCCCCTCAACTTCCTCCTTGCTCTCTCCCAAATCTCTTATATCTTCCTGAGAAGTTGTTTCTTTTACTTGTTCTGTTGATAATGGAGGTGGTGGGGGTGGTAGAGGAAGCAAGTCTACTGCCTTACTCGGAACATGTGTCTCTTCGGGAGATGGAGGAGGTGGAAAGCCTCTAGAGTCTTTGCCAATTCCTTCTTGTGGTATCACTGGCATATCCTTAGGTTGAACCTCCTGCGGTCCCTTTTCGAGTCCTCCAAAAGTCTTCCATACTAACAATCCAATAATACACATGAGTATGACAATCAACCCTAATAAAACCCACAGCCAATCAAAGACCGGTTCAGACTTTTTCCATTTGTTGGGATCCAGAGGATAGTCATCTTCGATATCGGGATGGTCGTCATTATCATCATCAGGATCCATAAAATCTGTTATAAAGTCATCATCGTTGTCAGGTGGCATAGATAAAGCATTTCGAGGATCTGAACCCCCGATAATTTCCATTATATCAGGATAACCATCATTATCATCGTCATCGTCTGTAATGTCAGGAATTTGATCGCCATCTGTATCCATGTTTGGAATTCCGCTAACTATGGCCGAAGGCTGGGACCGGCTTGAGTCTTTATCAACAGCAACGACATAATAATAATAAATTGCATTGGGTGTTAAGCCTGAATGTATATACGAGGTCATCTTACCTGAAACATTGCAAATTTTCCTAAACTCTTGAGACACCAATGACCAGTAGAATATCTCGTAATACTCTAAATCAGTAAGAGTTGAACCGTCCTCGTTTGTAGTAGGAGCTTTCCAACTGATCTCCAAGGCATCGTTTTGCGGTAGAAGCGACACTTTAAGGTCGGTTGGCGGGGAGGGAATGGTCTCCTCAACAGGAACTTCGAGTACCGTGATGATTATGGTATCGGTGTTAAAATTTCCATCGGTATCGATCACCCTTAAAGTGACAACATAATCACCAGGCTCTGTAAAAACATGCGTGGGTGAGACACCTTCATAGTCAGGCGATGCCCAATCGACTCCATCACTATCATCTATGTCCCATTGATATTTTGTTATACCAACATCATCAGTAGAAGCGCTCCCGTCAAATTGGTAAGGCTTGTTCTGATCAACTGAGTCATCCTGCCCTGCATTGGCTGTAGGCCATGTTTCGAGCACCGTGATGGTCACGGTATCGGTGCCAAAATTCCCATCGGTGTCGATCACCCTTAAAGTTACTACATAATCACCAGGCTCTGCAAAAACATGCGTTGGTGAGACCCCTTCATAGTCAGGTGATGTCCAATCGACTCCATCACCATCATCTATATCCCATTGATATTTTGTTATACCAACATCATCAGTAGAAGCGCTCCCGTCAAATTGGCAGGGTTCGTTCCGATCCACTGAATCATCCTGTCCTGCATTGGCTGTAGGCCATGTAGCATCTCTCATGGTAATTGTTATCTTATCTGAGCTTTTGGCACCATCATCATCGGTCACTTCTAAAATTACATCATAAACGCCCAGACTAGTATATGTGTGTGTTGTCACTTTTCCAGCACCAACGAATCCGTCATCAAAATACCATATATACATCAAAGATGGGAGGTCTGAGGGTGTATCCCAAGATTTGCTACCATTAAATTCAACAATTTGACCGGCATCAATGAACTGATCCTCACCTGCATCAGCAACAGGAGCAACGTTGTTCACGAAGATCGTTAAAGAGTCTTCGTTCCAATTTCCCGCCATGTCTGTTACCTTGAGTGTAACCACATACCAGCCATCAGAGGAGTACGTATGGAAAGGTGTTTTATTGGCGCCGAACTGATAGCTACCATCCCCAAATGTCCAGTTGTAGAAAACTATGCCGACATTATCTGTAGAGCGGGAGCAGTCGAAATAATAGGTTTCATCTTCTTTTATCGACCCATCTAAACCAGCATCTGCAAAAGGCGCTGTTATATCTCTAACTTTAATTGTAATAGTATCAAGTTTCCAGTTTCCTGTGGCATCCGTGACATTTAAGGTTACGGTGTAAGTTCCAGGTTCAGTGAAGATGTGTGTGGGTGAAACACCAGTATAATCTGGATTATTCCAGTCTATCCCATCGCTATCATCTATATCCCATAAATAACTTGTAATATTACCGGAGTTATCCCAGGAAGCGCTGGCATCAAATGTGTGGGGTGAGTCTTCATCGATCTCCCTATCAGGCCCTGCATTCGCAACAGGATTGGTAGTGTCAATAACCGTTAAAATCATGGTGTCCGTATCCCAATAGCCGTTGATATCAGTTACATTGAGGGTGACAACATATAATCCTGGGGTGTTATAGATTTGTGTTGGTCTTAGACCAAAATCATCAGGTAACGCTCCAGTTTCCCACCAAAGGCCGTCACTCGCATCCATGTCCCAGGCATAATTCGCTATACCTATGTCGCTCCATGAACCGCTACCATCGAATTCGTAAGTGACATCCTCGTTCACATTATCGTCAGGTCCTGCATCACCCCTTGGACCAGGAACCCAATTTACTGCCCAATAATGCAAGACCGGGCTCATGATCCCATCACCAAAGAGTTTTCCAACCAATTTTATCGTTGGATATTTATCAGGATCGATTGAAGAAATGTCGATGATTCTATCTGTAATATCCACAAATCCAGGTATTGGAGCATCCGTGGTACCGTTTGCCACTGACACTTGAATGTATGTATTCGTTAACTCGGTTTTATTTACATAAAGTGTTTTCCATTTTTTTCCGAAGGGAAGGGTAATTTCCACGGATCTTAAATTTCCATCTGAAACAGGATCGTAATATTCAACGATGAAGTCAAGATCATAATTGGAACTGGGAATGAACCAACTTGCACCAGCATCATCAGATCTCTTGAAAATACCATTTGGATATATGTTGCCAAAACGATATCTAGCATAACACCTTCCAGTGGTATTATGATCATAGTACCCATCGATAACTATCCAGTATGTCTGCCCTATTGTCACTGAGAGCGGAATTGAGAAATTGATATAATATCTCTGTCCTGCAAAAGTTATTGTGGAACCTTTTATAATATCGCTTGATGCGATCACATTATTTTTATCAGGATTTCCGCCTAAATCTCCCCACAATTGAACTCTCATATCTGGATAGGGTAAGAAGTCGCCTCCAATATATATTCCGACAGACCCTATTAAAGATTCGGTTGGAACAAAAGATTGAGCATAATAATCATTACCCAAACCCCCAATATTCCAGTAGTAAGAGGTACCTGTTACCGAAATATTCCCTCCTAAGTTCAGAAGGGTTGCATCCCCGTTAATGATCGCGACATTGTATTTATCATCGATTTTTGTTTCGTTGAGGAAGTCATCGAGCCAATCATAAACATCCATTTTACTACAGGCTAGATTGTTCGATTCCTTCCATTCCCAGGTTGCGTTTGGAGCATCTACCCAAACGTATACATCATAAAATCCTCGTTCAGATGGTATCCAAACAGTCGAGGTGTTTACAATGGAATTTGCGTTGAAGTTTAGTACCGAAGGTATACCGATTTCTATAGCGCCAGCATCTATAACATTATTGTTGTCTTTGTCGGGATCACCATCGTAGTATCTTACCTCCACCCCGACAAGGCTTCCTCCGCTGTTAAAAATTATTGCATTGATCTGAATTGCGGTTCCGTTTTCTATTGGGCCTATCGGATTGAATGTGATGTTTTCTGGGGTTATTATCAAATCTGAGCCTGCTAGATAGGAATATGTCAAGGATTCATTGGAATTTCCAGAGGCATCGGTTGCGTTTATGTAATAATATACCATGGTTGGAAATCCTGGGCCTGGAATTGTGCCATTTGCTCCGCTCCCTCCACTATTTAACACGGCGTTTCCTACCACCTGGTTGGCGTCAAAGTTGTTAACTGTATAATAATCGAAACCAATTAGAGCAATAAATCCAGCTCCATATGCTTTATTAACCACAACAGGCTGCACCCCATCATCAATTACCACGTTAGATTCCGCTGTATTAAACCGTTTCGCACCGTTTGGTGCAATGAAACTAGAGGCGACTCCATTTGCAAGAGGATCTGATGGGTCAACTACGAACACAGGATTCCCGGTAATAAAATTCCATCCCGATATTGTCATGAGACCTGCACCAGTCAATATCCCGTATGAATGCCCAGATTGATCGCATACGATGATTGTTCCTCCACCATTAAGAAAATTGATCAAAGTCGTTGCCCATGAGGAACCGATATTCATCATTATAGGAAGATTAGCCGACTCTTGCTCAGGAATGAGAAGCACATCCTTATTTCCTATAAATGCATTTAATTGCGTCCAATCCGAAAATTCTGTTATCGCATAATCTGTAGTTACCTGTCCAATCGCAGTTAAAGTGTTTGGGTACTCTGTAAACATATCTGTATATTGTGTAAAGGCAAGTATCTGAACAGTTCCGCCGGAACCTCCCGATAGGTTCATTCCAACTGGGGTCCAAGTAATTCCTTCGTAGGAATAGTACAATGTCGCATTTTTAACTTCTGTATCGTCTGTTATACCTATACTGACCATTACATCCACTGTAGCATTAGGACAAATTGGATCGATCCGAGGTGTTCCAAATTCAGGTAGTGACACATCAACAGTATAATTGAATATCGGCGACGAATTTGAAAAGCCATTCGTGTCAACGGCCAAGATGTAGTAATAGACAATAGCTGAGCCTAAAGGCGGAATCGTTCCATTGTACAAATTACCACCGATAAGCGCCATAGGAGTGGAGATATAGGTAACACCATCTGTCGAGTAGTAAAGCGTCACTGAACTTATTCCATCGATGTCTGTTATGTTCCCAAAAACTGTAACGGTGCTTGAGACGTTTGGATATTGTGGATTATGGGCGACATCATCTATAAAAGGTGGAGAATTTGTCAAATAATTTTTAGTGATTGAAATGCCGTTGTTAGATGCGTTATCGAATATTTCCACATAATAGGATACCGTAGTTTCTGTAATTGAAGGAGGTATAAAGGCCTGGAATGTGGCGTTGGTGTAATTTCCTGTTACGAAAGTCATGGGTAGACTCGCCCAACCACTTCCATTGTCGTACCATAGATATACATTATTGAAATTGAATCCATAATTGTCAGTGACATTTGCGAATATAGATATTTGAGCGTTTGTAGCCACTGGGCTGGTAACGGTTGTTGTATCCACTACAATTGGAGGGATGCCATCAGCATAATAACTGTAAATTTGGGAGGTGTTGAGATTGTTTGCTTGGTCACTTGCGACCACATAATAGTAAACCCAGGTTGAAAATCCCGGGCCCGGAATTATTCCACTCCAACCACCTATATCACTGTACAGAGTGATATTATCTATATACCATCCCTCTCTGGGTCCATCGTTTATATTATTCCAACCAACATGAAATCTTATCCTGACATCCTTACCAGCATAAGCTGATAAAACAAAAGTTTCCTTTTGCCAACCTCCAGAACCGGAAGTAAAAGCCTGCTTACCCTCAATAGGATTCTGCCAACCCACTCCTAAAGTACCGTCATAGCCGTTTACAGGAAATATTTGCGTCCACCCACTGCCATCATTGATTTCAACGATGCCTCCATCAATGGGAAATGAGTAAAAATCATACCAGTGCCAGAACGATAAATTTGCAGAGAATGGTAAATTCGTGAATAACGGTGATTCCAGGCAGCTGTCTCCCCAGTTGGATCCAGGTTCTTGACCGCTATGCCAACTGTTAAAAGGAGAATACCACCTCGAAGAGGAGATCACCCAATTATCGCCTGCTGGACCTAATAATTGATAGTGTGTCCACCCTGATGGTCCTGTCTCGACTTGATAATCGTAAAATATGCCACTAATCCCGTAATCTGCCATTGATACACTAAACCATGTTATCCCATCATAAGTATAGTGGAGGGTGGCATTCATAACATCTGCGTTATCCAGAATACCCATGGTAACATTTACATTCACCGTAGCATTAGGATATTCTGGATTTATTTCTGGCGTGCCGAAATAGGGCGGATTCGCATCTGCTAGGTAGGTGAAAATCGGCGTTGATCGTAGGAGGCCATTGTTGTCTGTTGCTTCGATATAGTGATATATAGTGGTTGTGATAACTGTAGGTGGAATTGTGCAGTTGTATTGATCACCACTAACCAAGCTCATGGGTGTAGAGATAAAGGTCACACCATCTGTTGAGTAGTACAGTGTCACCGAGCCTATACCATCAGAATCTGTAACGTTGGCAAAGATCGTAACGGTGGAACTGCCCTTTGGAAATTCAGGTATATTTTCAACATTCGTAATTATCGGAGGAGAATTCGCAGAATAATTCTTAATTGCTGAAGAGTTTGAATTTTTTGCCCTGTCTAATACCTCGATATAGTAATCTACTACGGTCTGTGATCTTGCAGGCGGAATATTCACCTGATAGGTTGCATTTGTTGAGTTTCCAGATACAAAATTCATCATCATGCTCGTCCATCCACTCCCGTTGTTGTACCACAACAAAACGTAATCGAGATAATAGTCATCAGTTACATTCGTAAAAATTGTCACTTCTTCCTCTGAACTAATCAAGCCTGTTACAGATGTGCAATCCACCACCAACGGTTTAATGCCATCGACGTAATAACTATATGTAGGCGAAACACTCGACTCGCCAATTATATTTGTGGCATTAACATAATAATAGACCGTGGTGGAGAAACCTGGGCCTGGGATGAGACCATATGCTTTTACTCCAGGTACGATCACCCTAATATTATCAAAAAACCAATCATCGAAGCCAGAATCTCCCGCTGACCGAAACCTGAATCGAAAATTCGAGTGGTAAGCACCGGGGGGTAAAGAGACTTCGGCCCAAAAAAACATATTGGTTGTACTTCCGCCTCCATTTTGTGACCAGCAATTAATCCAAGAACCGCCGGAACTGTAATAGTCCATGTATACCCAATTATTACTCTCGGGGGGATCGCCTCCTCCACCTGGTTCATATGTAAAATTTATTTCCGCATTGCTGTAGGAGCTTAAATCGATAACCACAGAAGTGACTCTGTCGTTATTTCCATTTAAATCCATGGAATATGGGGGTGAAGGCTCGTTGATTCCCATAGTATTTATGGCAGGCGATCCTATGGTGCTGGCCCAATTGGTTGGATTAAAAGAAGTTGTGGGGAAAGTTTCATTAAAAAGTATCATTTGCCCTCCGGAGTCCAAATTCATCGTTGTAGTACTCCAAGTAACCCCATCGTAGGAATAATACAACGTCGCGGACGTTACAACTTGATTGTCCGTAATTTCAATTGAAACATTTACAGGTACAGTTGCATTTGGATAATCAGGATCGATATCTGGTATGCTAAAACTCGGAGCTGCATATGCCTCATTCGGCACAAATACCAGAAAAGCTGTACTCACAAGCACCCCCACTATAATCAGGGACGGTAGTCTTTTGTTTGGTCTAAAGTTCATGCCCTCACCTCAGGCTAATTTGTTAGCAGAGTGGGTTTTATTTCGTGAATCAAATGTATTCTTGGACATCTAAACCCAATATATATTGAGAACATGAATCTTTGAATATTTAAATGTTTGCTGTAACATGTAATATTCAGGCGCTTACTGGCCTATGATATTAATAATCATTTCCTTATATTATTTATCATCCAATTCCACCGCTTTTCAAAGGATTTAGACCTCTTTTCTTTCCCGTTCCTCATTATTCACCTACATTTCAAGAAATTCAAACCCTATTTTCTCCCCCATCCCTCTAATGAACCTATTCTTCATGTGGTTCAAAAGTCACCTCCTCCTCCTCTTCCGTCCATTCTACCTGTTGTTCATGGGGTTCAAATATCACTTTTTTATCTTCAGTCCATTCAATTCGTTCTTCTCCGGTATCAAACATGACTTCCTCCTCGTCAGCCCATTCAATTTTTGCCCCCTTCCCTTTCCCTCGTTTTTGGAAAACGAGGAAGAGGAGAATCAATATGATAACTATGATAACGATAATTATTAGAAGGATGTTCAAAGATCCTCCTCCTTCCCTATCCCATCTGTTCTTGTCCAAAGGATAGGCATCAACACCATCCCAGTGCCCATCTCCATCAGTATCTGGGTTCAAAGGGTCTGTTTCTCCTATGTCTAGAATACCATTCTGGTTTTTATCCTCCATTGTATCCAACAAACCGTCATTATCGTCGTCTTCATCAACCAGATCGTCTATTTTATCCCCATCGGTGTCTCTGTTATCCACCATCACCAACAGAACAAATTCATTTGCTCTATTACCGAGGATATCCTCACCTCCGATCAAAATCGAGGTTGACCGAGAAGGAACAGTAAAAGGTGATTCGTAATTGTTGTAGATAATACCCCCATCATAGCTATAGTAAACTATGGATTGATTTACACCGTTATCCTCAAAAGTCAGGGTAAATTTTGTGGATGAGTTTATTCTGATGACATCACCGGAAGAGAGGTTTGGCTGGCCGATATGAATACTTATTGAAGGTGATGTGTTATCGAGTAAAACGGTTAGGACATGTTCCGTCTCATTGTGTCCAAGGTGATCTTCGCTACCCCAAGTGATCGTATGTAGTCCATCCGTATATCCTGATAAAGTAAAGCTCGAACCTGTAAAATAAACATCATCTATACTATACCACGTAAAGGCCACACCTGAGTAATTATCCAAGGATGCAAGGGTGAAGATAGTGGTTCCATTGACTGCCCAGTTATCTTCAATATCTGCCCGATATTTGGGACTGCCGATGTCTAAGTTCGTCTCTGGGGTGGAGATGTCTAAAACAACGGTTAAAGAATTTCCTGTCTCATTGAATTTTAGATTATCTTCGCTTCCCCAGGTGAGTGTGTGCATTCCTTCATCATATCCAGATAGACCAAAACTCTGACCTTCAAAATAATCACCATCTATGGTATACCAGGAAAAATCGATTCCAGGGTGGGTATTTGACGGCGATAATGTAAACAGTGTTTCTTGAGTTACATTCCAAGTATCACCAGCTATATCTCTGTATCTTGGCCCGCTGAGGGTCATATTTGTTGATGGGGGTTCTATATTTAAATTCACAGTCATGGAATTCAAAGCCTCAGAATGCGTTAGATTATCGATACTGCCCCAGGTAATGATGTGAGGTCCCTCAGAAAGGTCCGCCAAGGTGAACTCAATGCTTTCGTAATAAGGCTTTTCATAGTAAATACCGTCTATGGTATACCATGTAATATTCACCCCAGAGTATTCATCATATGGTGTTAAAGTAAATAGCGTGGATGTGGTAACATTCCAAGCATCACCGCCCATATCTCTGTATTTTGGTCCACTGATGGTCATATTTGTTGATGGAGGTTCTATATCTAAAATCACCAATGTGGAATTCACGGCTTCATATTGCGTTAGATTATCGATACTGCCCCAGGTAATGATGTGAGGTCCCTCAGAAAAACCCGCCAAGTTGAACTCAACGCTTTCAGAATAAGTTTTTTCATAATAATTACTGTCTATGGTATACCATGTAATATTCACCCCGGAGTATTCATCTTGACGAAGTAATCTAAATGGAGTGGTTTCGGTGATATTCCAGTTATCATCTTCAGAAAAACGATATTTTTTTTCACCAATCTCCAATACTGTAATGGGCGGATGAGAATCGAGATAAAATGTTAATGAATACCAAGTTTTATTGTTTCCTAAGTTATCCCTGGCTCCTATTGTTACAAAGTGCAGTCCATCATCAAACCCCTCCAATGTGAAGCTAATACCCTCAAAAAAGATATCATCGATTGTATACCATGTTGAGTTTACACCTGAGCGTTCGTCAGATGAATCGAGTGTGAAAGGGGTGGAATTGGTGATGTTGAACACGTGAAAAGGATATTCGCGATGTTTTCGCTCGCCGATATAATAAGTTACTGTAGGGGGTATTGTATCCAAGAAAACGGTGATCGAATTGCCTGTATCGTTGAGGCCAAAGTGGTCCTGAGCACCCCAAGTAATCGTATGTGGTCCATCAGAATAACCTTTTAAATCGAAGTTTGAGCCCATGAAAAATGCCCCATCGATGGTGTACCATGAGAAATCTACAATGCTTTCCTCTTTCAGGACCAATATATTGAAAATCGTTGCTGTTGTCACATTCCAAATATCATTTGAAGCATTATTACGGTATTTTGGCAATCCAATATCTATATCTGTAACAGGAGGGGATAGATCAACGTAAGCGGTTTTGGTTTTGATATTCTCCACATTTCCCATTTTGTCCACACTGTAATATTGAATCGAATAGTTGCCCTCACCCCACGAAAGTGTGAATGAACTATCATTATTCCACCCAGTCACAGGATTTCCTTCATATGATATCTTATACCATGTCTCATTTTCTCCACTGCTATTATCAACCGCGCTAATTGTAAATTGAGTCGTAGGAACAACAAACCATGTCAAGCCGTTAAAATATTTTGGTAATCCCACAGCAATGGAGGTTGTTGGGGGAGTGTTGTCTGTGTTAACAACAATTGACTCAATATCAGAATAGGTTGTTCCGTTGTATCCTCTCACATAAATCGTATGATCACCGTCAGAAAGTAGGATAGTATTCCAGTCATATGACCAATCGGTAGTTCCTGATGCAATGTTCCAAGAACCACCATCGACTTTCACCTCAACTCTAGTTATATCGGGAGATGACATGCCTGTTATGGTGATCATGTCATTTAACAGCTCTCCAGGGTTCGGATAAGTGATGTTCACTCTAAGCCCTTCAACAGCGTTCGAGGCAACCAAAGCAAATGCTTGATCTGATAAAGGTATATTTGTTCCTATCACCTCCAAAGTCCAGGTTCCAGGGGAAGGACTTGGTATGAATACATTTTCAACATTGTTCAAAGTATCTCTGCCCCCACCTGAAGAAGACCATTGAGAGGTTTCAAGGCCGTAGTTCCCCCAGTAGACAAATCCGTTTGGATCTGTGACCTTAAGATCAAGGTCATTGACCAAGGCAGGATTCGCACCTGGCGATGCAGGAGTATCGGTCCATACCAAGGATATCTTAAATTCTCCACCTCCTGTGGGTGCAATTATATAGCTTTTACTTTGTCCTGTTTGAAGGGAGTTCGATTCATCGATGATGAAGTGGTTTTTTCCTATGTTGTACACATTCCCAACATCTACGCCTCCCCATCCTTGCTGAAATCTAACCGCCTTTGAGAAATCGTATTGATAAGCATCTGCTATCAGTATCGCCTTAATGGTGGAAGCGTGTGGTAAAACTCCTGAGGGATTGTTGCCAAAGTGATTCTCCTTGTACATCTGATACACCAAACCCACAGCACCTGCAACAACAGGTGTGGCACCACTTGTTCCTCCAAAATCGTAGTAATTACCTGCCACATAACCATCATTGCTATCCCCATCAACGCTATCTGTGGTGTATATAAAATCGAAAGGTCCTACCAGGTCTGGTTTGATCCTTCCATCTGACGCTGGGCCTTGACTGGGTGTAGAGCCACTACCACTATTAACCCACTCATCATCGGCTCTATTGGCGTTGTTATAATGGATCACTGCTCCTACACCGATGACGTTCTTCGCCACTGAATCCTCGCTACATGTTTTGAGGGCCACACCGTCCCCGCTGTTTCCCACGGAATGTGCCATAACGATATCAAAGTCGGCAATTGCCAAATCGTTTTCATAGGAAGACAAAGTGTAATTGCTGGTCAAATTTCCCGAAGACCAGCTGTTGCTTTGAAAAACACCGCCCCAGGTATTATTAAGATCGTTTATAGAGGCATAGCGCGATACCGACCAATCACAGAAAACACCTTCTCCACCTGGAAGCATCCCCTTAGCATTTGCATTGTTCTCACCTGAAGAAAATACGATACCAAATGCGCATGTTCCATGTGCCTCGTCGGGCGGGCCACCCACAGTACCGATGAGGGTTCCGTCAAAATCAGGATGGTTTTGGTCGACGCCGTCATCCTTAACCTCTCCGATAATGCCTGACCCATTGAAACCGTTGATATGAAGGGTATTAGCCCCCGTAAATGTTCTTATATTGTTCATCATCGCCTTAGGAGGAGAATATTCGTCTATCCATTCCACCTGAGGTATGAAGGCTATGCTTTTTATCTTCGATGAATCTATCCTTACCTTTATGATGTGGTTATCCTCTCCATCATAGGTTATTGTTCCACCCAATAGCCTTAACCCATTCCTAACCCTTGGAAGGTTATCTTGTCCATCCCTAAAAACGAGAACATTTAGCTCGATTTCCCCCCTTTTATCCATTATTCCGGGTTGTATCTTATATGCAGGGTGATATATCCCCATCCACCTGATAAATCCAAGGTTTTGGATCTTTTCCTTTGCCTTGCCTTCCATATGGAGTATGTAAGCGTAATCAGGAATGTAACCCAGTATCTTAGCACCTGCTTGCTCTATTTCTTCTATCCAATTGGATTGAATAGGGCCATGACATTGAACTAGATAGTATCCATTATCCTGCCCATATACCAAATCTGAAGGCAACTGCGGCTCCCCTATTAAAGGATCGAACTCAGCAGCCTTCATTTTTATGAAAATGGAGGAAAAAAGGGGAGGGCTTTTCTCATGCTCAGATATCGTCTCATTACTCGACAAAAGCCTCATTGGGAAGGCCACGGCAACAGGTTTAGAGCTCAGAAGTAAGACTGTAATCACTATTAGAATAATAATCTTATTAAGCTTTGTTTTTCCCCTCATTTATGTCACTCGTAAGTCCTTTGTTTACAATGAAATCAGGCATTCAGTATCAATACTCAAGCTAGTAACATGTAACCCTCTATATAAATATTGGTTGGTAACAACCGGTTAAATACCAAATTACCCATGAATACGGCATTTCTGCCGATTTCAGGTATTTGTTCATTTTTTCCAAATTCTTAGATTTGAATTTTGTTTTCCTCCAATCCCGATCTTTTATTAATGTAAAACATCATTACAAAACCAACATGAAAGGATATCCCCGCCTTTTAACCAAGGATTTCGAGCCCTACGATCCTGTTGAGCTTGCAAAAGAAACAGAAAAGATCGTATGTAAAGGTGATGCAAGAAAATACACTGACTTCTATGCAACAGGAGTTTATGGAGGTATTGCCACAGGATATACAGTTGGATGTTGTCTTAGATGCTTCTACTGCTGGGTGGACTGGTCAAGGGATTTTCCTGAGAAACTCGGGGATTTTTACACTGCAAAGCAAACATACGAGAATCTGAAAAAAGCGGCCCATAAGTTCGGTGTTAAGAAGCTTAGAATCTCAGGTGCAGAGCCCACCTTAGGAAGGGAGCACCTCCTCGCCCTCCTAAAACTAGTGGAAGAATCTGAATTCGGCCTGTTCATTTTGGAGACGAACGGGATCCTTTTTGGTGCTGATGAAACCTATGCAAGGGAATTGAGTAACTTCACAAAGCCCCATATTAGAGTCTCTTTAAAGGCGGGCACCCCAGAAGGGTTCGAGAAAAGAACAGGTGCAAAGGCGGAGAGTTTTGAGTTGCCTTATCGTGCAATAGAGCACCTCAAGAAGGCAAGGGTAAGCTTCCACGTGGCTGCAATGACTGACTCGCGTATAATGAGTGACGAGGAGAGAAAAAGCCTGATAAAAAAGCTATCCAAAATAGATGTTGACCTGGCAACCCATTTGGAGGAGGAGCGCATAGACCCATACGAAACCACTTTAGAAAGGCTAAAACATGCAGGTATGGATTTAAAATGGGGTAAAAAGAGGATTTAAGCGATCTCAATCCTCCATCATTAGGGAATATTCCAGCAAAAATACGCTGAAAAAGGTGAGAGCCGCCAGAACCACAATTAAAATGCCGTCAAAGGCCTCATCCAATAGTTCTGTGAATGAAAATATGATCACGAGAAAGGTAATTGCAAACAGCATGCCCGCCAATAGATTAGAATTTTTGTCCGTGATGAATGATGGACAGAATCTGAGCTTGTCCAGGAGGTAGAAAAGCATGGTCATCGCTGAGAGAATTACGATCAAGACGGCGAGGCTTAGCACCAAACTAGATTTATCCCTCATGAAAAGAACAAAAAAACCGATAATGGCCACGAGCCCGAAACCCGCTAATAACGCAAGGGAGCTCTTTTCGAGGTCCATATCACGTAATCCCAACTTATCACCACAGTCCTAGAATATCGGTTTTTTACTTAATATTTCTTACGCTTCTTCCAACCTCTCCACTCTATGCCCTCTATATTCGAGTTTTGCAGACCTTTTTATCAGGCTTTTGAGCATGGTAGGCGTAAGTTTCAGTTCCTCGGCGATATCACCAACGAATTTTCCTTCTGGTCCCACTGAATCATGAATGTTCTTCTCATGCTTCTTGAACTCCCTCTCGCTCATGACCGCAACAGCCAGCACATCGCT
>JABAOF010010247.1_pt3 | contig 18257 bp, 15 predicted proteins | sample 7062171 | NCBI WGS metagenome assembly JABAOF01 (sample SAMN14538628, study PRJNA623070) | marine sediment metagenome | biome: marine biome [ENVO:00000428]; feature: marine pelagic biome [ENVO:01000023]; material: deep marine sediment [ENVO:00002113] | place: India: Gulf of Khambhat ...
GGTCTTTACCTACCCTTTAGATTTCCGCTTTTTCCACGGCGTTACGCCGTCTATGTAGAGGGGAAAAGAAATCGGGTAAGTAAGCAATGTGATCCCTTTGTTGGGGAACCCATCAGACAGCTCGCAGGACATGAGGTAGAGGTGGTAATTTCCGGGAAAGAGATATTTGCTATACGGGGTTTAAAGGAAGAGTTAAAACATATTATTGTCACCTGTTATCTTTGCCCCATTATTATGGTATTTACCCCTCGAGTTCTTCAAGAAACACGGAAGATCATGAACCAAACCCTTATTGAACAAGAAGTTATTCAAGCAGATGCAGTAGATGTAGCCGAGCAGTGGCATACGCAGGCCATGGAAATGGCTAAGAAAAAAGGATAAATACGGAACAGTAACAGTTATCAAAAAAATCTCCTCGTTTTCTGTGCTTTTGTGCCCTAAGGGTGCTCAGGGTGCCTGTCTGAGAATGCAATTCTGACCATTTTCCGGGCGATCACAAGGATCGCCCCTACGATCGCCCGGTTCGTGGTACGGTGATAATGGAACGGGCTAAGGTAGGGGCTCGGTCGGGATTTTGTATTCGCCCTCATCGCGAATTCGATTATTTTTTGCTATTCTTGGACAGCCTCCCAGGGTGTGCCCTTTGGGGTAAGAAGGAATAAATATGGACCAGTCATCATTACCTTTACCCAATCATGTGGTTTTTGAAGTAACCACCGCTTGCAACTGTGATTGTCTCTACTGCTATACCCCCTGGAAATCGTCTCGAAATTGTTATCCCACCAATGGTCAAATGGAGCTGCCTGAAATCATACGCATTTTTGAGGGGTTAAAGACGGAGATTCCTTTGGAATCCGTTGCCCTGAGCGGCGGAGAACCTTTTCTTAGACCAGACCTCTACAAAATTGTTTCTTATCTCTGGTCAAGGCATCTTGGTGTTGTGATTGTTACCAATGGTACGCTTCTAACTGAAGAAAATATTGATCGTACGTCCGGCGCCACCAATTATGAGCTCCCTCTTCTCAGTTATCGAAAAGAAATCCATAACCAAATGATGAATGCAGATAGTTTTGACAGGATCAAGCAGGGCATGAAAAACCTCGATAAAGCCGGGGCAAAGTTTGCCATTGCTTTTATTGCTACAAAACTCAATTATAAAGACCTGGAAACAACCATACAACTGGCTATTGCCAGGGGCGCCATGGGGGTACTTTATAATCGAATGAATGCTGGTGGCTGGAATTACCAGTACCTGTCTCAACTCTTCCCAACGGTTTCAATGATTAAAGAGAATTTGGAAACACTGGAAGAAATAGCAAGTAAATACAAAATTCCCATTTCCTGCTCTATTCCCATTCAACCTTGCCTTATTGATATTTCCCAATATAAACATGTTCACTTTGGATTTTGTCCTTTAGGGGGCAAGAATTCATATTTCACCATTGACCCTGTTGGTAACTTGAGAGTGTGCAACCACTCGTCCTTCATACTGGGTAATTTGCGTGAAACCTCTTTTATTGAGCTTTTTCATCATCCCTATGTTCAAGAATTTCGCACCCTGATGCCTGATGGCTGCCGTTCCTGTGCAGCGAAAATCCGTGATCAATGTCATGGCGGCTGTAAAATGGCTGCGGAAGAGTGTTACGAGTCATTTAAAGATTATGAACCCTTTGTGCAATTAAATCTCAATGAACGGGTGATTCCCCAAGAATCAACGGAATAAAGAATGCCCGTAACTCTTGTTTTGTGCGCCCTGCCCTATGAATCAGAACTTTTGAAGTCGTTTCTTAAGAAAGGTAAAGCAATACGTATAAGGCCGCTGAAATATCCTTGTTTCCGGGGATACCTGGGAAAACGCGAAGTATACGTGATTGAGAGTGGGCCGGGAAAATATTTTTATGAGAACACGTTCGCCAGGCTTTTAAAAAAACACTCGTTTGCTGAGGTTATTTTCTTTGGGACTGCAGGTCAGGTGAATGCATCAAGAACGTGTGGTGATGTAATCGTAGCTGATCAGGGGATTTCCTGGCCCTGCCGGGAAGATGAACCAATTGCCGGGGATTTGGTTTATGGTGCTGTAAGCACGAAGAAAGACTCCGGGGCGATTGAGCGAAGGTTTGGTCAATATCATTTCAACGTCTATAAAGGCAGTATAGTGACGTGGTCTGAACCGGTATTTGATCCGAAGCTGAAATCACTATTGTACAGTAAATATAAAGCCGATGGTGTGGATATGGAATCCGGTTATGGGGTGCGGATTTGTGAAGGTAAGGGTATCCCTTTTTTAGTGGTTCGCGCCATTTCAGATACAACTTATCCCGGTGAAGAAAATCATATGATCAACGACAGGATGAAAGCCGTCATCCACGGCAGCTTCCTGGTTAGTGAGATACTTGCCTTTGAAGGTTCATTGGCTGAATGGATAAGCAGTATTTAAATAGCAGCGGTGAATTTTGGGCTTGATTTTTTCTTTTTTTAGTTGTATAACGTAGTTTCAAAATTAATACGATAAGAGGAGTTCGATATGAAGAAGATTTTAGCTTTTCTTTTATGTGCAGTTCTACTGACAGCTTTGCTGAGTGCGGAGGAGAAATACGATGCCAGGAAGTTAAAATGGGGAATGTCCGCCCAGGAGGTTAAAGCCATTGAAAATATCCAGGATTCGTATGTGTCTGTCAGCGGCAGCCTTGTGTTATATAAGAAGGCAAAATTGTTTGACAATGACATTATCATTAAATTCTGCTTTGATGCCGACAGTCAATTACGAATGGTGGAATACGAAAGTCTAAAAATCAATTCCGATTATAACGAGAAATTTTTAGAAGCCATCAAGAAAAGGTATGGTAAAAAAGAGGGAGACGCAGATAAAAGCGAAGAAGGTGAAGTGAGCCGTCAAGATGAGGAGATGGCAGAAGAAGACAACACCACCCTTAATTATCTTAAACTCTTGAGAAATAAACGGTATTTGTATAAATACCCTGAAGAAGCGTTGAAATATGTGAAAAAAGGCCATCAGGTCGAACTCAAGGCCAGTGATGATTATGATTTAATAAAGAACTTGATTAAAGCTAAGATATGGCAATATAACAACACGGTCCTCCTTTATAACTCCATCCAGGGAAATTCCAGTATCCTGGTGGTTCAGTATATCGATAAAGATTTCTGGGAGAAAGCCAAACAGGAACTTGAAAACCTCCTGGATGCCGAATTAAAGAAGATCGCTGCCAGGAAAGAAGAACCTGCCGAAGAAAGCGAAGAGATTTTATAGCGCATGGTTGATATTTTAATGCGTTTGTGATATCATATAATTTCTTTAATTTCCTTGAAATTCATATCTTTGGATTGGCTAACACAAAGCTTTAAAAAATCAATATAGGAGGTTATCATGAAGACAAAAATGTTTGGTAAGCGTTTGGTTTTGAAAAAGAAAACCGTTGCCCACTTGAACAAAAAAGAAATGAAAGGTCTCCACGGCGGAATCGGTAATACCCGCCCCACCTTGTGCGATCAGATGACGTGTTATCGGACCTGTTATTGTTAGTTAACAACTTATCAAATTAGGAGGTTATCATGAAGACAAAAACGTTTGAGAGGCGTTTGGTTTTGAAAAAGAAAACCATTGCCAACCTGAACAAAAAAGAAATGAAAGGTCTCCACGCTGGAGTCGGTGTTACCAGACCCACCCACTGCTATATGATGACTTGTTATAAGACCTGTGATTGTTAGTTAACGACCCGTCGGCAAGAAGGTAAAACGCTTTCTGAAAGTGCAGAAAAACCCCATTTTCGGAGGGGCAGAACCAAAGGGATTTTTCTGTCTATCCCTTTTTCTTTTTTAAATCAATTGACATCCCATTGTATTTCCAATAAAATACAAATATGGGTAAAATTGGCTTTCCTATCAGCAATGTAGAAGAATACGAGCTTTCTGAAATTCCCGGGAAACATCCTTCATTAGTTGAACCCCAGACGTTAATATTGGGTGTCCTATTTGGAGTATTGGGAATAATAATCGGCTTAGAATTGTTAACTCGCGTGGGCATAACAGCAAACACGTCGATAATTGGTGCCATAATTGCGATAGCTATTTCAAGAATACCTTTAACTGTATTGGGTTCATTTCGGAGCCTGCCCAGACAAAACCTGCTGCAAACTGTCATTTCCGGTGCCACATTTGGTGGTGCCAATGCAATTTTCCTGCCCATGGGCATTCTTTGGCTGATGGGTAAACCGGAACTTGTCCCAGCAATGATGCTGGGAGCCATCCTGGGATTGGTCATTGACGCTACAATTCTCTATAACGTGTTTGATTCCAGGGTATATCCGGCAAAGGGAACATGGCCGCCAGGAATAGCAACAGCCGAATGTATTATAGCCGGAGATAAGGGAGGAAAACGGGCGAAATTATTGGGAATAGGGGGCATTGTAGGTGCGGCAGGGAGATTCATGGGAATTCCAATGGACATCTTTGGCGTGTGCTGGATTGGCAATATATGGGCGTTAACCATGTTCGGTATCGGTCTGCTGGTGAGAGGATATTCACCTGTATTATTTGGTGTTGATATCAATAAAATATATTTACCTCACGGTGTGATGATAGGAGCTGGAGTAATCGCAATGGTTCAAATAATATACCTAATAGCAAGAAGAGAGAAAGAGAAAACCGAAGTAGTTGATTATACTACCACAAGCAAGCAATTCGCTAAGGCAATAGGGACTGGGTTTATTTCATTCATAGGGGCCAGTGTTATATTGGCTGCTGCTGCTGGTGTTTATACCCAGATGTCATTTCCTATGCTGATTGGATTTATATTATTCGCAGGTGTTGGGGCGCTGATTTCCGAGCTTATTGTTGGAATATCGGCAATGCATGCGGGATGGTTTCCCTCTTTTGCCACCGCACTCATTTTTCTAATTATAGGAATGCTCATCGGGTTTCCAGGGGTGGCATTAGCATTATTGGTGGGATTTACAGTGTGCACAGGGCCTGCATTTGCGGATATGGCTTATGATTTGAAGGTGGGATGGATTCTCAGGGGAAGTGGAAAATACCCGGAATTTGAAAAGCAGGGCAGAAGACAACAGTATTATGCTGAGCTTTTGGGTTTTGCCGCAGCAGCAGTAGTAATTATCTTATTCTATAAGAACTACTTTAAAGGAGGTCTTTTCCCACCGGTTGACCGGGTATATGTATCCACGATTCTTGCCGGGACAAGCCCGGAAGTGGGAAAATACCTGTTAATTTGGGCAGTTCCAGGTGCAATCATTCAATTAATCGGCGGCACCGGGAGACAAATCGGGATTCTTTTTGCCACCGGGCTGCTCATTCAGAATCCGGCAGCCGGGTGGACAGCGCTGCTTGCTCTTGCCATCAGGGCTGTATTGGTTAATAAATATGGAAAATCCCTAGAGAGTCCCATGTATGTATTAGCTGGCGGCTTCATCGCCGGCTCTGCATTATGCAGTTTTGGATCCGCTGCGTTGAAACTCAAATGATGAAACCTATTAATAAAAAGTTTTTGCGGGGGTCCAGGGCACTTACAGTGCGGTATTAAGGAATATCCATGGAGACGATACGTCGTTTGAATTGCTGTACGCCGTCCTTGCACTGCAAATGCTCCCCCACGCAGTGGGGTTTTTTCAAAAAGCGCCCCCCTGGCCGCCGGAGGCAAAGGAGGAAAAAAAGATGTTGAAGCAAGTCTTAGAAGTATATGAACTATTGGATGATGCTAATATTAATGGAAGGAAAGTGGCTGAGTTCCTGGAAACCAAAGGATTGAGAAGCATTACGGTAAATACCATAAAAGGGAAAAAAGGCTCTACAGACTTTATAAAGATGGTCATTCACGGGAATGAAGGAAAAGAAAAAAATGGAAAGGCTCCTAGAATAGGTATAATCGGAAGGCTTGGTGGAATCGGGGCCAGACCGGAGCGGATTGGTTTGGTTTCTGATGCTGATGGAGCTGTAACTGCACTGGCATGTGCCTTGAAGCTGGCAGATATGAAGAGCAAGGGAGATGTATTGATGGGTGATGTGATGATTGCTACCCATATTTGTCCTAATGCCCCTACTCAGCCTCATGAACCGGTTCCTTTTATGGGGTCTCCGGTGAATATCGCGGAGATGAACAAACACGAGGTGGACCCGGCCATGGAAGCGATACTATCGATTGATACCACCAAAGGAAACAGGGTAATTAATCACAGGGGGTTTGCTATTACTCCTACGGTCAAGGAAGGGTATATATTAAGAATAAGTGAAGATTTGTTAGATATTATGGAATGGACAACGGGTAAATCTCCCAGGATTGTACCAATCACCACACAAGACATTACGCCATATGGAAATGGTTTATATCATGTGAACAGCATCATGCAGCCCTGCACGGCATCGCTTGCTCCGGTGGTCGGAGTGGCAATAACAGCCGAAACAGCGGTTCCGGGCTGTGGAACCGGAGCCAGCCGGGAAACAGATATAGAAGAAGCTGGACGATTTTGTATTGAAGTTGCCAAAGCTTTTACTGAAAGAAAATGCAAATTTTACGATGAAAAGGAATTCAAAACAATTGTCAAGCTTTATGGTCCCATGAATATATTGCAGACCATGGGAGGAAAATAGATGAAAATAGGAGCGGTAACCATCGGTCAATCTCCCAGGGATGATATTATTCCTGAAATCCGTGAGATCCTGGGTCCAGGAGTTGAGATCATTGAAGCGGGTGCACTAGATGGACTTAGCCTGGTAGAGGTAAAAGACTTTTACCCGGAATCCACTGACCATACTCTTGTAACCAGGATGAAAGATGGAACAGAGGTCAAAGTTGCTGAAAAACACATCGTACCCAGGCTGAACAATTGCATATTAGAACTTGAACACCAGGGCGCAGATATTTTAATGCTTTTGTGCACCGGAGAATTTCCCTTCATTGAATCCGGGGGGATACTCCTTCGACCGGATAGAATCGTAGGGAATGTGGTTAAAGGGATACTGGACAAAGGAAGATTGGGGGTAATTGTTCCCTCACCCGGTCAAATTTCAGCAATGAAAAAGAAATGGGGAAGAGCCAATCTTTATGTGGTCTCTGAAGCAGTTTCCCCATACAGGGGAACAGAAAAGGAGATTTTTGAAACAGCTAACAAGGTGAAGAATTTTAATGTGGACTTAATCGTTCTGGACTGTATGGGTTTCAATAAAAAGGCTAAAGCAATATTTAGAGAGGTAACCCAAAAGCCGGTGTTATTGCCGCGGACAATATTAGGAAGAATTGCCAGGGAAATAGTAGAGGTGAAATAACAGAATTTTTGTTGACAAAAGAATCTTGTTTTGTAATAATTGAAATGAGAGAGAAAGGAGGATGAAAGATGGGTATATTAAAAAGGTTTTGCCTAAGGTGTTTAATATCAATTGTAGTATTAGTTGGGTTTAATTTCTATCTCAGCCCAACCCATGTTGGGGATGCCATTAAAGAGGAAGAAAGTTGGATACAGAACCCTGCAAATGGCCATTACTATAGGTTAACTCCCCTTCTGGGTTGGCTGCAAGCGGAAGCACAAGCCGTGCAATGGGGAGGGCATCTTGTTACCATAAACGATGCTAATGAAAATTCGTGGCTTGTCTCTACATTCGGTGGCTCGGAAAATTTTTGGATTGGATACACAGATAAAGATGTGGAAGGAGAATGGAGATGGATTAGTGGTGAAACCTCAACGTATACCAGTTGGTTTCACCATGCGTGTGGTGCTTGGGAACCCACAGACACGCCTCCGGGAGAAGATGCTGTTGCTATCAATTATATCAATTCCTGGTGTGTTTGCTGCAGCGGTGCTTGCTGTTCATCCGAAGGATGTATAGAAGGTTGTACCACAGAGCCTTGCCAGGAGGACGGGCCTGAGCATGCCCCTGGCAAGTGGAATGATTTACCAATTAGTAATGCTTTTAGAGGGATTGTCGAAGCCATTGAAATACCTATTATCCAGGTAACCTGTCCCAATGGTGGTGAAAATTGGCCAGTAGATTCCAAACAAAATATCACCTGGATCAGCACTGGACCTGTAGGTAATGTAAAATTGGAATACTCTACCGACAATGGAAGCAGTTGGTCAATCATAACACCTTCAACTTTTAATGACGGAACATACCCCTGGACCATTCCTGATACGCCATCCAACGAATGTTTAGTAAGGGTAAGTGATACTGATGGAGACCCTAAGGATACCAGTGATTCGGTATTTTCTATAGGTGGAAACTGTTTAGATATCGGGAATCTCAGGCTTTGCGCTGACTCCATCACCCCATCGGGAAATGTGTATACATTAACAGGAAATGTAAATATCAATGGGAAACTATGGTTTTCCGGAAAGGTAACATATACAAAAGGTTCTTCAACAACCGGTACATTGTTAAGTGTCGGTTATCCTTATGTTAAGCTCTCGAACGGTAACCAACCGATTTTCACTGCCACCAATATAAAATACAACGTAAACGGTAATGCCAGGACGATGAACCCCATCTCGCTCAATTCTGCAAGCTATGCATTATCTTTAACCGGCATACCTTTAGGCGTTACTTCCGATCCGATTACCATAACCAATGATGGTGTATTGATTGGAGGAGACATTGTTATAGGCTCAGGTAACTTAAAACTTTGTTCAGTGGATGTGGACGTGCTGTTAAGACCAGGAGATAAGGTCTATTTACAGGATGCGCATCTGTCAGCAGATATTCCTTCAACTATCCCGGGTATTAAAACAACATCAATTGAATTACACTATGATGGTGCTCAAGATGAACTGACCGGGAGCGCAGTGCTGGATTTTCCTTTTCTGGCTGTAACGGGCATCGAAGCATCCATCAGTGTTCAGCCCGGATGTATAGACGGTTTCAGGATATCAGTGGCACTAAAAAAAAGCATTCCCCTGGGTTCCACACCCTTATCAATCAATGGTCTCACTTTAGAAGTAGATAATATATGTGACCCTCCGAAGTTCTGTATCTTTTTTGGTGGAGATTTAGGCATAACCGGTATTCCATCTGAAGTTTTTGTATTAGATGATATGGGCCTGAGCTACCAGCATCCGTACCGTTTAAACATAGAAGCGGGCACAGCCAGGTTTCTCGATTATCCGATTGCGAAATTATCAGGATACCTGGATGTTTCCGGGGATGCTCATCGAACCGGTGCAGGTCTTTATGGAAGGGTAAATTTTGCCGGTTTTTATGTTGCCAATATTAATTTAAAAATGCTGGTGATATTAAAAAAATTCAATGGAAGTGCCAGCGGCACTCTTTATATACCTGATTTTGGATGTGACTCAATCACCTGTAGTATTATCAAAACAATAATTAAACAATATATTTCTCTACCTTATTCTCTTGCCAGTCAGAGAATGGTTCTTGATGTCGGCTATCAAAATGGAGAGTGGATTGGAAGTTTGAAAGGAACGGTCACACTTTTTAATAAACGCTTTACCGTCTCATTGAATTATTATAATAATCAACTCCATTTTTCAATTGGAGGTAACTATGAAGATTTGATGCAGGTTTTTGCCAATGGAAAATCGGGTGCCCTGGCAAACTTGGTTGAACAGGGTTTGACCTTTCCAACAGACAGAGAAGATGTGATTTTCGCTGCAGTTGGGAATGCCGTACAACCTCAGATTTATTTAATAACACCAAATGGGGAGGAAATAACGTCAAGTAATGTTGGGAATTTTAGCGGCGTGTCTTACATTGAAAGTAATGAAAATTTAGTAACACTATTTAGTTTGGACAATGCAGCAGCAGGAAGCTGGACGTTTGGGGTGAGTAATCTTTCATCCTCAGAATGTACGATAAAAATACTTTCAAGACGCCAACTTTCTCAAACATCATTTACCCAGGTAAACCAGTCCGGGAATACTGTCAATATTAAAGCATCGGTGAGTTCAGCTGAGTCAGATACCAGGATTAGTTTTTATTATTCGGAACGAGCCTCAGGCAGCACTGGAAGCCCAATCGTGGAAAATCTTCCTGCCTCAAGTGGAACCGTTTCAACATCATGGGATACCAGCACTGTCACTACAGGGACCTATTATCTCTTTGCAAAGACATATGGTAACCAAAATGCGCCTATAATTACATATTACACGTCTCCATTAGTAATAAACAATAGTGGTATTAAACCTCCAACCAATTTACAGGGTACTTCAACAGGAAATAGTGTCACCTTGAGCTGGAAGCCTTCTCCAAGTTCAACTGTGGTTGGATATAAAGTTCTTTACACCGATGAACCTAATGTAGGAGGTTATAAATACCAGGAAGGTTCGAATTATGAAAATCAGGCAGTTATAGAAAATCTTGATACCGACAAAGTGTATTGTTTTTGTGTGGTTGCTTTTGACCATAATGGAAATTTCAGTATTGAATCGAATATATACTGTACCGCACAGATAGTTCCACCGGAAATAAATTTGAATCGTACCTCATTAACCTTTGGAGCACTATTAAATAACCAACCGTCATCTTCTCAAAATATTATCATTTCTGGCAGCAACGGTGGCATATTAGAGTGGACTGCAACTCCTTCTGACAGTTGGCTCCAGGTATCTCCAGGAAGTGGGACTGGAGATGGTGTATTAACTATTAATGTGAATCCCTCTGGTTTAAGCGTTGGACCCTATACCGGAACAATAACTATTTCCGATGCGAATGCTTCCAACTCCCCTCAAACAGTAACTATTACCTTAAATGTTTACAGATCAGGGTCTACTTCAGGACCTTTTGGAGAATTTTCAACTCCGGAAGATGGCTCCATTGTAAGAAGCAGCATCCCGGTGACCGGCTGGGGTTTGGATGAGATCGGAGTGGAACGTGTTAAAATTTACAGGGGAGAAGTTGGGAATCTTGTTTATATTGGAGATGCAGTATTTGTCGAAGGGGCACGACCCGATGTAGAACAGGCCTATCCGGATTACCCCTTGAATTACAAAGCCGGTTGGGGTTATATGATGCTTACAAATTTCCTTCCAGATGGAGGAAATGGGACATTCAAGCTTCATGCGGTTGCAACAGACACAGAGGGGCACCAGGTAACATTAGGAACCAAAACCATAATCTGCGACAATGCCAATGCCGTTAAACCTTTTGGGGCTATTGATACACCGACCCAGGGCGGTACAGCCTCTGGCAGCAGTTTCGTAAACTGGGGGTGGGTATTAACCCCCCAACCCAATCATATTCCCACAGACGGTTCCACTATTGATGTTTTTGTGGATGGAGTCAACCTTGGCAATCCCACTTATAATATTTACAGGCCGGATATTGCCAATTTGTTTCCAAACTATGCCAACAGCAATGGGGCTGTTGGTTATTTTTATTTAGACACCACTGCTTATGGCAGCGGTGTACATACCATCCAGTGGACTGCCGCAGATAATGCTGGAAATACCGATGGCATTGGCAGTAGATATTTTACCATACAAAATACCGGTGAGAGCAGGCGGATGACAGTGTTAAGTGATAAGTGTTCAGGATTAAGTGGGGAGCTTTCCCGGATTCCTGTTGATTACTCCGAACCCACAGGAATAAAAAAAGGCTGTAAGCGAGACAGTAAGCTGAAAAGGATTTATCCCGATGATAATGGTTTTATAAATATTGAAATCAGGGAATTGGAAAGGATAGAAATACAGTTGAGTGCGATGCAGGCTGATTCCAACCGTTATTCCGGTTATATGGTTGTTGGCAGTAAATTAAAACCTCTTCCCATTGGTTCGACATTGGATGTATTTAGAGGTGTTTTTTACTGGCAGCCGGGGCCTGGATTTATCGGTGAATACCGATTTGTCTTTATTGAGAAGGGGCAAAATGGTGAATTTAAAAAGAAAAAGATAGGAATAGTCATTAATCCTAAATTTTAAAACAGAATTTTTTCGTGTGGCCCCTTTTATGTTTGAGATTTTAATGCGTTTGTGATATCATATAGTTTCCTGGAAATTCATATTTTTGGAATGGCTAATAAAATTTAAAAATCCAATATAGGAGGGTATCATGAAGACAAAAACTTTCGCCAGGCGTTTGGTTTTGAACAAGACAACCGTTGCCAACCTGGAGGACCGGCAGTTGGACAACGTACGCGGTGGTACATGGACTATAAGCTGCAACGAGCCCTGCCTCACTACCAGCCTCCACGAGCCCTGTGGCTGCAATACCAGCGAAGCCGAACCCTGTATTCCCTGCTTTACCAGGTTCCCTGGCTGCAATTCCAGCGATGCCGAACCCTGTAAATGTGTATAGTCCGCAGCGTTGACTTCGGATAATTATCCGGCGAATCGCCAGGTTATCGTTTCAGTTTCGAATTATTGTCTCCTGGCGATTCGCCGATCCATCGATTCAAACAAACCGTTAGTTATCGGACAGCTAAGGTAATGGGGGTGGAATACTCTTTTCCTTCCCTGGTGTACACGATGGTGACGGTATCCCCGGGTTTAAACGTTTTTAAGGCATTGGAGTATTCCTTCAGGTCATTGACAATGACATCTCCCAGTTTGATGATGACGTCGCCTTTTTTTAATCCTGCTTTTTCCGCTGGCGAAGCAGGGGAAACCATACCGATTTTGACCCCTTTACCGGCAAAAGAGAAGTCCGGCATAAACCCGGTTCGTGCCCGGCGCCCGGTTTTTGGTGCTCCGGGCTTTGTGGGTTTGGAGGTTATGCCTTTGATGGTCACTGTCAACGGTTCCTTCCGTTCAGACAGGTAAACCACGGCCTCTCGTGCCACTGCCGCGACTTTTACCAGACCCGCCGCATCGATTTTATCCACCGTGTCCGTGGGTTTATGATAATCCAGGTGGGCACCTGAAAACAACTGGATACCGGGAATGCCTGCCTTGATAAAACTGACCTGGTCGCTGGCATCCAGTTCCTGTTGAATCAGTTCCGTGTCAACGCCAGTGGTGTAACCGATGCCCATGAATATAAAGCGCCACTCCCTGGCCGAAGAACCACCAATAACCAGTAATTTTTCCTGATCGCTCAACCGTCCGACAGTATCAAGGTTCACTACACCCATAATTCCTTCTAACTGTTTTTTGTTTTTTATTTGCAGGTTTTTTATATAATAAGAAGAACCCAGGAGCCCGCTTTCTTCAGCGGTAAAGGCGATAAATACAATGGAGCGTTCCGGTTTCAGGCTTTTTCCCAGGGTGTGGGCCAATTCCAGCATGACCGCTACGCCACTGGCATTGTCGTCGGCACCGAAATGGATTTTGCCTTTGTTTTCCGGGCTTCCTCCTTTTTCGCCCAGTCCCAGGTGATCGTAATGGGCACAGAGGATGACAGACTGGTCCTTATACGCCGGGTTCTTCCCCGGGATGATGCCGATCACATTACGTAAAGGTATAGGACCACCCGAATCCCAGCTCTGGTAATAGGAATTGTCGCCCCCTGGCTGCAGTCCTGCGTTTTTAAAAGCCATGGCAATGTAATGGGCGGCTTTTTCCAGGCCCTTGTAATTCAATCCCCTGCCTTCCAGTTCCTCGGAAGCCAGGTATTTGATGTGATTCATCATTCGATTAGAGGAAAAGAGTGGTGCCAGGCGTGCCAGGGGCTGCCGCCGCGGCAGCGCTGCTTTTACTTCGTCCGGTGCAAAAGATTTATCCAGCATGACCGACATGGGGGAGTTGACCGCTGCCCATTGGCCTTTAAAGGTATTGGTAGGTTCATCACCTTCAAAGGCAAGGTAACTGTATTTACCGTAATGGGGAAGTTTGCGTCCCAGCCCCGGCAGCGCCGCCGTGCGGTCGGTGGTCAGCAAAACCACTACCTGCGAGGGATTCTTGCTGTTTTTTACCGCTGCAATAATACTTTTTTCCTGAACCGAAAGACGATGTTTGTCGATACTGATGGATTTTCCATCCATCTCAGCCGGGAATCCTGCGATACCTGTTTGAATGGCTTTTTTATGGATATTGTCCCACCCGAAAAGCCAGACCGCTTTATCCTCCGGCAGGGAGGAGACCTTATTGTCCTTTTTAACTTCAATTTTCCCCTCGCTCTCTTTGGCCCACGTTTCTGCCAATCCTTTGTATCCGTTGAGGAATTCTTTTGAAGCTTTGGAAGGCAGCAGTATCAAGACTTTTTTTGCCCCAAAAGCATTGGACAGGGTGGCGGGGATTTCATTGGTATGCAGTGTGCGGAACACATCGAATTGCGGGTCTACGTCGATGCGCAGCGGACGTTGACCAAAGGAAAATTCGAAGGTTTTGTGTTTTTCCGCCGTGTCCAGGTGTTTGATTATTGCTTCTTTTTGGCCTTCCAGGGTAATGGCTGCCGTGATTCGCAGCGCATACGGCGGCTGTTCCTGGACCTGGCGCAAGGAAAACCGCAAGAGGTAGCCCTTCTCGTTTTTCTCAACTGCGGCGTCGGACAGTTGTATCTCCGGCGCACCAATGCGGGTCACCCACTGGTGGAAAAAATCTTTAAAATCCTTACCCGTTACGGTTTCAAAAGATTCCCGCATATCATCGAAAGTGGCCCGTTTGTATTGGTTATTTTTGTAAAAATGCTGGATAGACTTATTGAATAATGCATCACCTACTTGCTGCCGCAGCATATGAAACAGCATCATGGATTTACCGTAGCCAATGGAAGAGGAAAGAGAATCGTACCGTGCTTTGAACTGTGTCAAGGGAAATTCTTCTTTTTTGCCTGCCGCGTAATGAGTGTACCCCTGGAGGGTGGTTTTACGGTACTCTTCGCCCTGGCCCCGCTGTTCTTTGATCAGGTGGTCGGCCTGGTACACGGTCAAGCCTTCGCACCAGTTGCCTGCTTCATAGTCCACGAACACACTGTTGCCCCACCAGTTGTGCAATAACTCGTGGGGGTAAGAGGAGTGCAAGATAAAAGGAAACCGAATCACTTTCGGTCCCAGCAGCGTAAATGAGGGCATGCCGTAGCCGGTTTCCCAGAAATTTTCAATTAAAGCAAACTTAGAGTAGGGGTAGGGACCGATCAATTTTTCGTACATCTCCAGGTATTGACCCGTGGTTTCCAGGTATTTATTGGCAAGACCGTCGTCCCCGGAAGGGAGAAAGGCCATGACATTGACCTTTCCTACTTTTAGGCTGTATTCTTTGAATTTGGCTGCCACCAGGTAGACCTCGTCCATGGGTTCCGGTGAGTCCCATATGGTGATTTGTTTACCCTGTTTAACCTCGTGTCTTATTCGTTTCCCCTGGGACACCACATCCCAGGGTTCGGGCACGATGGTTTCCAGTTTGAACGCCACCAGGTCATCGTTGAACCAGGGTACCCAGAAAGAAGCGCCGGCCAGGTAAGCGCCTTTGTCGCAAATAATCCCCGGTGTTTCGCTGAAGCCCCTGGCATACTCGGCTCCGATCTTTTTAATCGGGTGAAGGATTTTGCCTTCGTACCCGATGGTAAATGTTGGTTTGGGTCCCTTTGAAAAGGATATGGAATAATGATTTAACGGGATTTTCTTTTTAATTTCGAATTTAGCGGTATTTATGCCGAAGAATTCCGACTTCAATTCGCCGGTTTCTTTTTTTATTTGAATATGTTTGGATTTTGATGTAATAGTCAGGCTGCCGTGTAGAAGGAAATGGATTTTTTTTTCTTTAATAGTTTCCGGGAGGTGGATGGTATCGGTTACGCGGATAAATTGTTTTTCCGGTTCCAGGGTTACTTTTAGATCGTGGTGAACATATTTGGTATTGGCGGCCTGGGCTATTGAGACCATTAATATAATAGATATGATAAGCAGTATTTTCTTTTTCATTATCATCGATTACCTCCATAACCTGGGAGGCAGTCCGAGAATGGTAAAGACCATCGTAATGCTAGATAAGGGCGAATACAAAATCCTGACCGAGCCCTACAAAGGCTTCCGGGGTTTATGTAGGGATTCGGCCCGGATTTCGTGTTCACCCGGCATTCTCGGACGGCCTCCTGGGTATCATATTTTACCATTCTCTTTAATGGAAAACCATAGCATAGGTTAGTAAAAATTGGTAGAAGATTTTTTAGTCACAGCCCTTTTCCTTAACCAGTGTTTTTGGTATAATTATAAACCCTCATATAAATTTATAGAGCTATTTAAGAGAAATCAAAAAAAGAAAAAAAGGAGATTGATTATGAAGAATCCAAAGAAGATTGTCTTATTAGTTGTTGTGTTTATCGTGCTTAGTTTTTTTGCATCAAATGCATTGGCCAGGGAGGTGCTGTATGCACCTTTCGAGGATTACTTTGGTTTAATAGCACCTCCTCAAACAACCATTTGGATTGGGGAGTTTATCCAGCCGTACAAATGCCCCTTCTATAATGGGCAGCCTCCTGTAACCGGGAAAGTTGGGAATGCCTTTGAATTCGACGGCACCTGTTATATTGTTGTTAAAAGTAATGATCCCACGTTGAATTTTGGATACGATGATTTTGCCATTACCTTTTGGGTGAAGCCCGGTGTTAGTAAGACGAATAATACTATCCTGGATAAAAGGGATAAATCAGGAATCGGTTACCATGTAACGTTGTATCAAGGTCGGCCATTGTTGCAACTGTGCGATACAAATTATGGTATGTATAATTATTGGGCCAGCAGTCACTCCACTCTTGTTGATGGGTACTGGCATCATGTGGCTATTTATGTTGACAGAGATGATCGTGCTGGTGGGAAGATATACATTGATGGTTTATGTGCATTAACGTTTGATCCCACCCGGCATACTGGGAGTCTTACCAATTCCGCTGATTTATTGATTGGAAAACACAAAGATTTTTCCAGTTACAATTTTGAAGGAACACTGGATGAATTAAGGCACTTTCGTTTTATTCCCAAGTGAAGTATTGATAGGATTTATGTTTTCTTGCCTGGCCCAAAATCACTGACCACTGACTACTAACACTTTTGAGGGTTGAATTTTTATTAAAAACGTTGTATATATTACTCATGCAATATATTGACAGGATTAAAGAGATCATTGAAAAGCATAAGCAAGAGATTCGGGAAAAATATCATGTTTCTGAAATCGGTGTCTTTGGGTCTTATATCCGGGGAGAGCAGGAAGAGGACAGCGATATCGATATCCTGGTTTCCTTTGAAAAACCCATTGGATTTGTTAAATTTATGAGATTGGAGTTCTATTTATCCGAACTGTTGGGCAAAAAGGTAGACCTGGTAACAAAGGATTCTTTAAAGCCCCATATTGGCTCTGTAATTTTAAAAGAAACGCAATATGTCTGAGTTGAAGGAGTGATAAAGAAACTGGTTAATGAGGAAAAGCAAGATAATAAAAGGGTGATGTAAGGGGGTAACTTACAATTTTTCGATTTCTTCTCTTGACAATCCTGTTATATCGATAATTTCGTCTATCGAGTACCCTTTTGCTTTCATTTTCTTAGCTGTTTCTAGCTTTTCTTCACGTTTTCCTTCTTCAAAAGAAGTATCCACCACTCCTTTTAAATCTCTGTACACTTTCAAGCTTTCTTCGTATTCCGCCAATTGTTTCTCGTCAAAATTGGCAATCTCTGCGATTCCAAAACCTTTAATAAATACTTCTTCTTTTAATATATCAGGAATATCTTCAAAGAATTCAAGGTATTTCAGAAAATACAACCACTTGTCAAAATGACTTTCCAGTTCATTTTCATTTTTTGTAAACCTGGGCATTTCAATAAAGATATAAGTAAGCTTATCATAGAAGGTTTGACAATACTGGTCTTTTAGTTGAACATTGCTCATATAGGGTTTTTGCTCTCGATCTTCATCAAAGGTAAAATCCAATATTGCCACACAATAAATGGGTTTTAATTTGAAGTTCCAGTCTCCTTTTTCTGCTTGTTCTTTTATGGGAAAAGTTGTGTAAAACAAGGCCCTATCTTTAAAGAACTTTATCTTCGCTTTTTGCATTTCAACGATAAATTTATCTCCCTTCTCATTTTCGCAGTGAATATCAAATATGGCACGTCTATCCTCTTTAACATAGCCCAATTGTTCTGTATTCTTAAAGGTTAGATTGACGATTTTGTGTTCTGCTGGAAGCAGTTCGTTGAGAAAGTCAACAAGCAGGTCTTTATTCGCTTCCTCACCAAAGAGTTTTTTAAATCCGAAATCCGTATAAGGATTTATATACTTTGCATTCACTACTGCCTCCATTCAATAATAATCATGCCATATAAATTATAGCCTCAAACTGCCAAAAGTTCAATATTTTTTGATTTTTTTCTGTCTTATTTCTTCTGTTCACCCGTGTAAATCCGTTGGCACG
>JABAOF010021501.1_pt4 | contig 18228 bp, 16 predicted proteins | sample 7062171 | NCBI WGS metagenome assembly JABAOF01 (sample SAMN14538628, study PRJNA623070) | marine sediment metagenome | biome: marine biome [ENVO:00000428]; feature: marine pelagic biome [ENVO:01000023]; material: deep marine sediment [ENVO:00002113] | place: India: Gulf of Khambhat ...
ACCCCCCATGCGTGACAGCTCCCAGGCACTCTGTCTTTTCCTTTAAAAAACAGTTTCCGCCCCTCCTCGGACACTGGCTGCAGACAGGACCCTGAAATGGCTCCATAATTTTTCCCTGGAGGTACGTTTCTATGAAATTGACAAACTCATCTTTTATAATTGGGCAGCCTCTCATATGATAATCAACTTTGATGTGCTCACCGATTCCTCCTGCGGGTACAGAATCAGGATGCTTTTTATGGTGGTAAACATATTTTCTCAAGGTGTCTGAACCGACAAAATTTCTCATGGCTGGAATGCCGCCGTTAACAGCACAGGTGCCCATTGCTACAACAAACTTCGATTTTTTCCTTATTTCTTTCAGTTCTCTGATCTCAGTCGTTGTTGTTATGGCTCCTTCAACAAATGCCAGGTCCAATTCTGACACTAGGTTGAATTCTTTCAAGAGATTGAAGTAGACAATATCAAATCCCTCGAGGAGAGACATGATCCTATCGATGAACAGCATGGTGAACTGGCAGCCTTCACAGCAGGTGAATGTGAAGAAGCCCACGGTAGGTTTACTTTTTTCCGAAACAGACGACATAATTCATCAATCCTTTTCTACAGTAATAACCTTTGAATAAGAGTACAGGATAGTTAAATATTTGTCAAAAATTTTTTAACATTAGCACAATTTGGGTGGTACCATGTACCAGCATTTATCATGAACGGTTGGAATTACTCTTGATATAATTTCAGGAATCAGTGTATTATCAGTAAAAACCGACATACCCTTTCAATTTTTCAAAGAGCTATAAGATACGTGATCAGATTAGATTGATACTAACCCAAAATTCAAGGAGAGCACTAAATGGAACAGAGAAGTTCAGGCAAACCACGAAAAAGTAGCCCATGGACAGATACTCTAAGTTCTTCACGCATCGAGGCTCTTTGCGACGGAGTCTTCGCCATTGCCATGACTATACTTGTACTCGAGCTTTCAATTCCGAACTTTATCGGCACGAACACAGCATCGGAAGAGGTCCCTAGAAGTTTTATTGAGATATTACCGGAGTTTTATGTATACGCAATGGGTTTCATAGTGCTGGGGGTCTACTGGATATTGCACCATTTCATGTTCCACTTCATCAGGAGATCAGACGGAGTCCTTGTCTGGCTGAATATACTCTTCTTGATGTCAGCAGCGTTGGTGCCCTTTATGAGTGCAGTACTCAGGGAGAACAAGGCGCTTGCCCCTGATGCACAAATTGGTACCCAAATCCCCTGGATATTCTATGCAGGTTCCACACTCGCAACGATTCTGATTATGCTTGGGATATGGCAGTACGCAACGGGAAAGTTACGACTGGTCGAACCGGACATTGATAAAAGGGTAATCTTTGCGTTCAAGAAGATCATCCTAATTGGTATTACTGTAATGATAATAGGATTTGTGCTTTCTTTCTTTATTCCTTTAGCCTCGCTAATATCAACAGCTGCCCTTATATTCATGATCGTGATTACTGCTCGTGCACGTCATGGCATATTCTCATAGCGCATTGAAAACCTTCCAGTTTATTTTCTAATTTTCCTGTTGTGAGACTCCCATTGTTCTGAACACAATTATAAATAGAATAATGGCGAGTACGGCAATCAACGCGTCGGCGAGTGGAATTGATAGCCATATCCCGTTCAAACCCATGAAAAGAGGTAGTACGACAACGACAGGCACAAAGAGCAGTATCTCACGGGCAAGGAGTAAAAAACTGGCCTTCCCACCCTTGCCTATGGATTGGAAGAGAGTAGCGGGAAGAAGAATGAATCCCTGTAGAAAGAACGCACCCATAACCATTCGAAACATGTTTGCTCCTGAGGTTGCCAACGCAGGGTCGGTGATATACATGCTGAGGATTCTATTCGGAAATACCATGAATATTGCCCAAACAATTATTGTAAACACCGACGCTGCCAGGAGGAATTTGTAGAACGCCTCCTTTACCCGCGGATACTTATGGGCTCCAAAATTCATTCCGATCAGAGGTTGGAGACCCAGCGTAATCCCCCACAGGGGAATGAGCGCGAATGAGAGCATATTCAATGTTGCACCAATGAGAGCAAGCTCATCGCCTCCCCCGTAAAATCGGACAGATTTGAATATTATGATCTGCTGTATCACTATCATAAGTTGCATTGCCATACTGGATACTCCAACTGAGGAGATATCCCGCATCAGATGAGGTGCGAATCGAAAACCCTTCCTGTCAAAGGACAGCTCGCTGCTACCCCTGAGAAAGTACAGGAGCGTAACGNNCAGTTGCGATTGCCGCACCTCTGATACCCATGCCAAGAACTTTTATGAAGATGGGATCAAGGACTATGTTGAGTATGCTGCCAATGCTTATTATAACCGTAGCCTTTTTAATCTGTCCCTCTGCCCTGATCAACATGTTCGTGGTGCCGATAAAGTTGATTAAAAAGGAACCGAGAACCACAATTCGGAAATAGCTTTTGCCATAAGCCAGAATTGTCCCCCGCCCTCCAACAAAGCGCACGAGAGGTTCAGCGAACAAGAACCCAACAACCGTGAAGATTGCTGACAGTACAAGAATGAACAGGGTGTTGTTGCCAAGGATCTTTGATACAGTCTCTCTGTCTTCAGCGCCAATAGCACGGGAGAGAAGCGAGGCAGACCCCATACCCATGAAGGATGAGATCCCCATGTTGATGAGTGTAAGGGGGTATACAATGGAAATTGCCGCTAAGCCCTCTTTTCCGACCCATTGCCCAACAAATATGGCGTCGATAAAGATATAGATTGCATACATCAGCATGCCGATTATCCCGGGGACTGCCAATATAAAGAACAGCTTCCAAATGTTAAAAGTGAGAATCTCCTCTCTCGCCCTTTCATCCATTTTTCTCGGATGGTGTTTCGGATGATACGGGTGGTGCTTCAAATGATAATGCCACATCGTTCTGTGGTGCATTTTTTACTCCCACGCACAATGGCTTAAAATAGCATTGTTGGGGCATTCATCCTGGCATGAACCGCATTCTGCACAGTCTGCAATGTTATCTGCGTTTACCTTTCCATCCGCAACTTCATAGACACCGGATGGACAAACATCAGCGCACTTTCCAGCTCCATTACAAAGATCAAGGTCAATTTCAACCCACAGATCTTCTCCTTCCCATTTTTTTACATTAGCCATTTTTCCCTCCGCTCTTAGCCGATTCTATAACATACACTTGAAATTCGCCACACAAATAAATTCTTGATATAATAGTGGACAGCTTACTTAATAATGGGGATCCAGTGAAGTCGTTTTCTATTCAAGATGTTTATATGAGCCTAGTTGAATTTATTCTGCGACGTAAGTATGTGGCCATCATAGCGATACTTGCCCTTATCGCATTCGTATCCTATGGAATCAGATTTTTAGCGTTTTCAGGTAGTGAGCGGGTTTTTTTTAATAAAGATGATCCAAAGCTTAAGGCATTGGAGGAACTGGAGAATGCCTACTCAAGAGACAATAATGTTTTCTTTGTAATAGCAACAAAAGACAGGGATATTTTTTCAAGAAGAACGCTTACCGCTATTGAAGAACTTACCGATGAGCTCCGGCAAACCCCTTATTCAAGAAGAGTCAATTCAATTACAAACTATCAATACATTAAGCCAGGGGGACATGAGTTGACCATGGAGAATTTGGTACAAAATACAATCGAGCTGTCAGATAAAGATTTAGAGAGAATAAAACGCATCGCTCTCTCCGAACCCTCACTATCGGGTTATTTGGTTTCTAAAACAGGAAGTGTCGCAGGAATCCTCATAACAATTGCAACGCCTGAAAATTCAATTGATGCCATTCCTCAAATAACAGAATTTGCGAGGAAAAAGGCAAAGGAGTACAGAGAAAAATACCCGGAATTGGATGTGTATTTGACAGGAGGAGTTCTCTTTATTCATGCATTCACAGAGGTCAGTCAAAGTGACATGAAGAGGTTGATACCTATAATGTTTGTGGTAGTGGTCACTATCATTTTCTTTTCAATCAGGTCACTCACTGGAACCTTTACAACGGTTTTGATAACGATATTTTCTGCTGTTTTTGCAATGGGATTTGCTGGATGGGTAGGCATAGAAATTACGATTCCCTCAGCTATCGCACCTGTAATCGTTATTACTCTGGCAATAGCTGACAGCATTCATATCTTAAATACAACGTTTTATCACATGCGACTCGGTAAATCAAAAAATGAAGCCCTATTGGAATCATTACGCATCAATATGGAACCGGTTTTTCTTACAAGCTTAACAACCGCCATCGGTTTCCTAAGTATGAATGCAAGTGAAACACCCCCATTTCACGACCTTGGAAATATAGTTGCAGTAGGCGTAATGGCCGCTTATCTCTTTTCTATTTTACTGTTACCTGCGCTAATATCGATTTTACCAATAAAAATAAAAACCACTCAGCGTCATAACATCAAATCGATGGATGTATTTGGAGCGTTTGTCGTAAAGAGAAAAAAGTCACTTTTAGTAGGTATGGCTGTATTGCTGCTCATGCTCGCTGCCGGCTTATTCAGAATAGAGCTCGATGATAATTTTATTGAGTACTTTGATGAGAAAAATGATTTTAGAATAGCTTCCAATTTTGCAGAAAAGCATCTTGTTGGTATGAGTGTCATTGAATACAATCTTGACTCTGGAGAAAGAGGAGGTGTAAGTAATCTGGAATTTCTAAAAACCGTTGAAAAATTTACGGATTGGTATAAACAACAACCACTGGTCAAGCATGTCGTCTCTATAACGGATATTTTAAAAAGCTTCAATCAAAGTATTCATGGAGATGATCCTGCCTTTTACCGTATACCGGAAGGACATGAGCTTGCTTCGCAGTATCTGATGCTTCATAAAAAGTCACCCTCTTTTAGAATGGATTTGGATAGCATGATCAATGCTACTAATTCTTCGACACGTTTCAGTGTTTTGCTCGAGAATGTCACCTCAAAAGAGATACGGGATTTAGAGAGAAATGGATATCGGTGGTTAGAGAAAAACGCACCCGTTCACATGCATACGCCCGGAACTGGGCTAGCCATGCTGTTTGCCTATTTAACGATGAAAAATATCAATACCATGCTTNNAAAAACGCACCCTCTCACATGCACACTCACGGAACCGGGCTTGCCATGCTGTTTGCCTATCTAACAATAAATAATATCAACACTATGCTTTTTGGAACTGGGTTGGCTCTGGTTCTTATTTCATGTTTACTTGTCTTTGCCTTTCGTAGTGTAAAGATAGGCTTTATCAGTTTGCTCCCCAACTTGCTTCCAGCAATGATGGCTTTAGGATTCTGGGGATTGATCATGGGAAGGGTCAATCTCAGTGTTTCCGTATTAGCAGCAATGAGCCTAGGATTAGTTGTTGATGATACTATTCATTTTTTAAGCAAATATCTCTACGCAAAAAGACAGTTACATATGAGTCCACCTGAAGCTGTTCGGTATACTTTTCACACTGTTGGAAGTGCACTCTTTAAAACCTCAGTGATACTGGTGAGTGGGTTTCTCGTACTTGCCTTATCGGGATTCAAGGTAAATTCTTACATGGGTATCCTTACAGCAATAGCCATAGCATTCGCATTACTCGCAGACTTTCTGTTCCTGCCACCGCTTTTGTTAAGCCTCGATAAAAAATAACTGATTCAATCTAATGTTGAAGTAGGTCGATAAAACCATCAATCTATAGCAGAGCATTTACTTCTTCAGTGCGAGGCACTATTACTTGACCAATTGATTCAATAACCGCTGTCTCTACATTAATAACCCGGCAAAAAATCACAACCGATTTAGTCATTTCAATAACCGTTCCCGTAAGTACGTAGTGAGCAGATAGCGACTTACCTGCCCTAACGGCTTTATCAGTATCCCGAAGATCGGAGAGCGAAATCTCCTGCTCAAGGAGGATTCCATCAATTCTCTCTCTGTCGATGACTTTGTACTGTGGCATTTTTAACAGATACGATTCTGCAGTTTTATCTATGAGGTCCAAAATGCTCGTATGTCGATCATCTGGAAAGCTGAAACCTAACAATGCGACATTACCAGCTTCCCGTGCCTGTAAATCCAGCATCATTTCCTCAAAAAGGTAGTTTAGATGATCTACGATATCACGATCATCGAGCAGAGGGGCTATCTCTTTGTCCTCGATCATCCTCGTCGTCTCCACTTCGCCAAGTCCTGACTCCGCTCCAATTATCGTTATATACTTTTCAAGGACAGACAACTCATTTTCAAAACTATCATCCCCGAGACGCTCTCTGGCATTGTACAGCTCTTTCTTTATCTCATTTGTCATATAGAGAGAACTTTGAATATCTCCATCATAGTACTCATTAGCTATTTTTTTAAGGGCTTGAGCATAGTGCAACATCGTTGCGGCTTTTAAAACCGCCGAATTGGAAATCCCCTGAATCGGATTATTCGTATCAACAAACTTCACATTGAGATCGATAGGGCTTATCTGCACTCTATTTCCATCAATGTCGGTGTAGGCCACTTTGAGCCGTGCGATACTCTTGCTACCCTCCTCATCCTGTTTCGGTATTGTAGCTTTAATCACAATCGTCTCAAAATCACCAAGATTTACAGTGGGAAGAAAAAAGCGTATCGGCTGTTTGATCTTGATAGTTCCGTCACCGTCAAACATCTGTATCCTGTTATTACCAGCATCAGCAGCATAGACATTTCCATGGGAATCAACGGCTAATGCCGAAAGATTACCAAATTCTATATCCTCCCTGCCATAACTACCCCATCGAGTAACAAATCTCATCTCCATATCGTACTTTAGGATTTTATTACTCCTTGAGTCTGCAATAAAAATATTTCCATCATAATCTACCGCTACTCCACCAGGGCTGAACGATGTTTCTCCAATTCCCTTACCATCCAATTTTGTTATAAAGGTCCCATCGCTTTCGAATATCTGTACCCGATTATTTTTTAAATCAGCAACGTATACATTTCTAAATAGGTCCGTCGTCACCGCAATAGGAACGTTAAATTGTCCCTCCTCAGATCCCAATCCACCCCATTGGGTAACAAACTTTCCCTCGCTGTCAAACTTCTGTATCCTGTTGTTTCCAGTATCAGCCACGTAGATGTACCCTTTTGAATCCACTGCAACTCCGCTCGGCGTGATGAATTGTGCCTCTCCGTTTCCAGGACTTCCCCATTGGGTAATAAAATTTCCACCACCGTCAAACTTCTGTATCCTGGGATTACCTGAATCGGCCACATAGATATATCCCCTCAAATCTATTGCCAAACCCCGAGGGTTATTAAATCTACCCTCTGCTCGATCCGCCTTGCTTTCATTTGCACGATCCCATTTTCTAATTCCTAAACGTCCCCATTGGGTAATAAGATTTCCTTTACTATCAAACTTCTGTATCCTATTGTTTGCATCATCAGCGATATAAACATTTCCTGCTGAATCTATTGCTATTCCATAAGGAATAGGAGGTTTGCCATCTTGACTTTTATACTTATCCCACTGACCCTCTATCTCAGCGTGATAGCCCCAGGTCTTTACATCCCTGAGATTTTGAAGTAGATACAACTCAAGCTCCACATTCCGGGCTGCGGGTATGACCATACGACCAAACTCAGTTCCAAAAATTTCTTCCATCTTCTCTCTACTTGAAACAAACCGGGAACCTCCTCCTCCCCAATCAGCCAGATTTTTTATAACATCAAGATCACAATCCTCGCCCAACCCAATTGCCGTAACATTAATTCCCAGTTCCCGATACGTAGCTGCCATCTCATACATCTTTTCAAGTTCTCCCACTCCGTCTGTCAGNNTGATTCATGTAATCCTTACGGTAGTTCGAAAGCACCTCCTTATAACCCAGCTGCAGGCCAGACATCAGGTTGCTACCGCCTCCAGGCACTATGGAGTGTACTGTATCCCTGAATCTGTCTCGTACTCTCTCACCCTTCATCTGAGTAGATGGAAAAACTACCCTTGCGGTGTCATCGAACTCGATAAGTGATACAAAATCTTTTTCTCTTATTTTGTCTATGTAAACATCAAATGATTCCTTGACCCAGTTCATCTTATCCCTCTGATACATGGAGCCGCTTTTATCAATAACGAAAACCTGATTCATGGTGGGTAAATCTTCGTAGGTAAACCTTCGTCCCTGGATTCCGATGAGGATTATCTCCTCCTGTCCCTGCGTAGAAACCTGTCGATTACCTGTATAGAATCTTACGCCAAAAGCCCCTTCAGGGTCAGGATACTGAAAATCAATAGCTGCCACATATGAATCTTCGTATATCTCTTCTGGAGGGATGATATTACCCCTGGCCACCTGATATTCTCCTCGATCCACACTCTCCTCCATTTTTTCACCTGCCGCCCAAACCAATTGGGTAGTAATAATGAAGAGAGAACACACAACAAAAAGTATTTTCATCTTTTTCCCCTAATCTTAATATTTTGGTGCGTCTACAGCACCAGCATCCTTGAGTAACTGCACAATTTCCGTATGACCTGCTGTTTCAGCTTCCACCAAGGCTGTCCGACCCTCCCTGTTACGGGTATTCACCTCAGCACCATTTTCGAGTAAAAGCTTCACCATTTCGATGTGTCCCTGTTTTCCCGCAATCATGAGAGATGTAACACCATTCTCAGTCTTCTGATTTATTGTCGCACCCGCTTCCAGAAGAATTCGCGCTGTCTCGGTATTACCGTGCATGGTCGCATCCATCAGTGCCGTACAGCCATCATCTGTTTTTGCATTAACCTTTGCTCCCGCTTCCAGCAATATTTCTACAGTTTCGCTTGGATTCTCACCTGATCCTGCTGCCCACATCAAAGCCGTCCCACCGCGTACCGTTTCCCCGTTAACATCTACCCCTGCCTCGATCAAAGCCTTCACACAATCCGTGTTACCCCTCACAGAGGCCAGCAGCAGGGCAGTCCAACCTTCCTCCATTATCGCGTTTACATCGTCTTCAGCTTCGAGTAACGCTTTCACTTCAGCCGCTTGACCATTGAAAGCCGCCTGTAATAGATCCTTATTGATTTCTATGACGAGAGACTCCCTTGGGGACATGACACTTGTTTCTCTGATTTCTGTTGGAGTGGTCTCTACAGGTACAGTCGTAGTGACACATCCATACAAAGACATAAAAATGCAGATCAACAAAAAGAAAATTTTTAAATAGCCAAACATAGTATTACCCCTTCGGAATAAAATGTTTCCTATCTATTCAGCTCAATACTATCAATTTCACTATCTAGTTTTTCTATAAACACCTTTGTTGCCTCGTTAATGGCCTTCCTTCCCGCTTTCTCCTCGGTATTGCCTGCACCTTTTACATCTTCAACAACTGTGTTAAAAAGTATTTCATTCGTTTCACTGTCCACAATATTTAAAATTATATTGGATCTCGCAAAATAAAAACCATCGGTCACTTTACTTGAAAAGCTGGAGCCTATATATGCAAATGCAAGGAATTTACTCTTTAACTTTTCTTTGTACATTTTCAGGGAATCTAAATCTCCATTTGTTGCCGATTTAAATAACTCCCAATCCTTCTCATTTATTCCATGCAAAACAGAATATCCCTTTTTTATAAAAAAATCCTCGATGAGGGAGCCTGATGTGGAATTGGAAACTATTTCTTCCATATTCTTTTCAAAAAAGACAAATGCAATAGGTTTCTCTTTGATGCTTGTACGATGGAGAGTAAAATCTCGCCGTAATTTAGCGATGGTTACGCTTTCGCCATCTATTTCAAAATAGACCCCGGCACTGATTATTAGTTCATTTTCAACCAACGACTCTACTCTACTGACCACACATTCTCCTATACCACTCGTGTTGGTAAAAACCTCCTCAACAATCTGTGCATTACCTTTTTTGACGTTAAAGGTTACAGGTACATTAAATGCAGGATATATTATCTCGTCTTCCATATAAAAGATCATATACTGAAGCGGATTTTTAAGCCCTTTACCAATTTTAATATCCTCATTTTTATAAATTGCTCTGGCATTTAACTTATCTATCAGATTGTTCTTAAATTCTACAATTGCATAATCAACTTCCCCTTCATCTTCGATATTCTCTGCTCTTAAAATACTTATCAAAGCATTTGCATAATCCCTGTTTTTCAAATAGGTCCTTGCTTGTTCCAGTAATTCCTGTTTCTGTCGAAGAAAAATTTCGCTTTCTCTTTTCTCTTGAATTACCTTCCTATTGGTTGTGCATCCGGAATAGAGGATGAAAATCGAGCAGAAAATCAATGACCATTTGCGCATGGAATAATTCCCTCGTTCTTTGTTTTAGTGCAATATACGTGGGATGACAAAACACTTATTTGAATCAGCATTAAAGAAGTGCTTCAACTTCCCTATTCCGCGGGACGATCACCTGAGCAGCAGATTCAATCTCCCCAGATTCTACATTGATAATCCTCCCAAATATTACTACAGATCCAGGCATCTCCAGTACAGTGCCAGTCAATATGTGACTCACCGTTAACAGTTTCCCAACTGTAATGGCGTTCGTGGTATCCACGAGATCCGAGAGAGCAAGCTTTTGCTCGTCTAAAACCATGTCAAGCTTATCCCGTTCAACAACCTGCAGGTTTCTATGTTTCGAAACCTCTATCATTGCCATCTCATTGAGCAGGGTAACTAAATCTGATTTTTTTCCATCCTTTGTGGTGAATCCTGAGATCGCGATTGCCCCTTGACTACTCGTTCCCATGGCCAGAGTCATCTCTTGAAACAGGTTCTTACAATGATCATGGAGAGATCTTGTTGCAACCTGCGGCGTTATTTCAAAATCCGATCCGATCCGGCGTGTTTCTGTTACTGCCATTTGCAAATCTTCACCGAGAATATTGATGTATTTGTCGAGTATGGCAATCTGATCGTTAAAATCGTTACTTCCCAAACGAAGGTTGGCATTGTTCAATTCCTTCTTTATCTCAACGGTAATCTCTAAAGCACGCTCTACCTGATGAGAATAATACAGTGCTCCTATCTCTTTGAGCGCCTGTGCAAAATGTAAATTGGTTCCGGACTTTAAAACCATACTACCTGAGAACCCGGTAACAGGAGACTCCATATCCACAAAAGTCGCTTTCACGTAGTATGGCCCCTTATAATGCTGCTTTCCTAAGGTATCATTATAGGTGAGAAAGAAGCGTGCAAGGTTCTGTCTTCCTACCAACCTCTGTGGCGGTATCCAGATTTGCACCANNTCGATGATGAAGGGTGGGTAGTGAGTAGTGGATGGTATTTCCCTCGATTCTGTTCTCATACCCCCAGGTATTGAGAATTTCCACGTCTTGCAGAAACACCAGTTTCATCTCAACATCACAGGCCTCCGGGACAACCATTCTGTCCAGCTCACTTCCGAATGTTTTTTCCATCTGTTCTCTGCTCGAGATGAATCGGGAACTGCCTCCTCCTTTTTCCGCTAAATTTCTCATCAACTCAAGATTGAAGTTTACGCCGACCCCGATTGTCGAAACGTTGATTCCCATTTCCTTGAAATATTCCGTCATTTGCATAATACCAGTTCTCTGTGTCTTCACAAATTCCGAGCCTGTGTAATTGAATTCGCATACAACTCTATCGCTATACTTGCCAGTTCCACGAATACTTCCCTTATAATGTGTCACCTCATTGTTAACCCATAGTTCAACTTCGAAGTACGTATCTCCCCTGCTTCTTTCGTGGTATCGATAGTTACGCACAAATACTTTATAACGGCCGACTGGGGCTCCACCTTTGGGCCAGAATATATTTTCCACCGGTTTGGTCGTTTCACCACGTACATTCATGTCAACGTCTAATTCTCCGCCATCCCACGATCTTTTATGCGCATAAAATATTTCCTCACCCGAAGGTGATATTACATGAATGTCCAGATCATTTCTGTTGTTCCAGATAAGCGATACACGAACATCGCCTGATTTTGCTGCCTCCCGTTTGAGTCGTGATGACATCTCCGTTCCATCAGAAAGAAGAAGAACACGATTAATGTAGTTTTTTCGGTAATTTGCCTGTACCTGCTGGTATCCGAGCATGAGGCCGGCTTCCATGTCGTCTCCTCCTTCTGGTATTATTGAGTGAACTTTACGCTTAAACATCTCACGCTTCTGAATAGTATCTATTTTGGTGGAAGGGTAGATGACCTGTGCCTCATCATCAAAGACAACGAGAGAAACGAAGTCTTTGTCACGTACTCGATCTATGAAAATATCGAATGATTCCTTAACCCAATCCATTTTATCCTGCTCACCCATGGACCAGCTCTTATCTATAACGAATGCAAGGTTCATTGGCGGAAGATCTTCGAAGCTGGTCTCCCGGCCCTGAATCCCGATTTGAATTATCTCTTCCTGTCCTCTTGATGAGATCTGCTGATGACCTGTATAGAGCGAAACACCGAGCTCAGACTTCGGTCTCGGATAATTGTAATCGATGTAGGAAACATAGGAATCAATGTAGACTTCCTCAGGTGGTACGATGATACCTTCTCCTGCAAGGTATTCACCTCTTTCAGCTGATGAAGCAGCCTCTTTACCCCCTGCCGCCCAAACGAAAAGCGGCATAAAAATAATGAACAGTGTGATAATTACACTTAACCTTTTCATTGTATTCCTCCTTTATGGAGAAGTAATAATGTGAAGTTGAAATTGTGAGGTTGTGCAGATGCTGTTTTGAAGGTCACAATTTTAAGTTCTGATGAACAAAAAATTACAACCTCAAAGTGGTATGCTATAATAAAAAGAACTGTATAAAGATTAAAAATCAGACAATGTGTACTCTATAATTCTTTAACCTGTATATATTTTTGTCAAGGGATTTCTGGTTAGCTGTCGATGCTTTATCATATTGAATTAATGATGTGTTAATATAAAGCCTGATAAACGTAACCAATTGTATTAAGAAAGAGGAAAGGATAGTGAAAAACAAAATATACCTTGCCATTGATAACGGTGCAAGTGGAGGCAGAGCATTAGTGGGAAGAATTAATGATAACAGATTATCCATCGAAGAGATTAATCGATATCATAATCAGATGATCAATGTTTTTGATCACTATTACTGGGATGTATTAACGCTCTTTCAAAAGATAAAAGATTCATTAAAAAAATGTGCTGCTCAGGATATTCACACATTGGACGGAATCGGCTTGGATAATTGGGGAGTGGATTTTTGTCTACTGGGAAGGGATGGATCCCTTTTGGGGTATCCCTTTGCATATCGTGATAAAAAAAACGAAGAGGTGTTCGAAAACGTATTCAAACATATAACACGGAAAAGGATTTATGAAATAACAGGTATCCAGATTCTTCAGTACAATCCCCTATTTCAGTTGTATGCACTGGCCCAAATGAAACATCCCACCTTAGAACTTGCAGACACCTTTTTATTCATAGCAGATCTGTTTAACTATTACTTATCAGGTGCTAAAAAAGCAGAGTTTTCACTTGCAAGTGGCAGTCAGCTCTATGACAATAATGATTACTGCTGGTCCCAGGAACTATTCGACATACTGGGGTTACCCTTCAATATCACACCTGAACTGATTGAACCTGGTACGGTACTGGGAGAACTGTATAGTGGTATAAAAGAGGAGAGCGGGATTAAATCGGCGAAGGTGATTGCACCGCTTACCCATGACACTGGTTCGGCTGTTACTGCGATCCCTTTACAGAGTTCTGATTGGGCTTTTCTCAGTTCTGGTACCTGGTCTGCTTTAGGAACAGTTGAGAAGAAGCCGGTTATTAATGAGCTATCATTTCATTACAACTTTACCAATGAAGGAGGTTTACACAAAAGCGTCAGGTTCCTGAAAAATATAACGGGCCTTTGGTTGTTGCAAAAGTGTAGACGCGATTGGGAAAAAGAAGGTGCTCTGTACAGCTATGATCAATTAGTTGAGATGGCCGGAAACGCAAAACCGTTTCAATCAATAATATACCCCGACGACCCCTTATTCTTTAATCCCTCTGATATGCCAGGAGAAATTATTGCCTATTGTAAAAAAACAAATCAAAATCCACCGGAAAACAGAGGAGAAATAGTGAGGACGATCTTAGAAAGTTTAGCATTGATCTATCGCAACAGACTGGAAATTGTTGAGCGTATCAAGGGGAGTCGGGCTCAAGGGCTTCATATTGTGGGAGGAGGAGCTCAAAATACACTTCTCAATCAGTTTATAGCAAATTGTATACAGCGTCCCGTCCTGGCCGGCCCTGTGGAAGCAACGGCAATTGGTAATATCATTGTACAGGCAATGGCGGATCGATTTCTTTCAGATATCAGTGAGGGTCATATGTTGATTCGAAACTCCTTTGATATAGCCACCTACGAGCCAGATACTGCTCAAAAAACTCTATGGGACGATGCATACGAGCAGTTCCTCAACCTTATAAAGGACTGACTTTTATAGACGCAAAGTGTGATGATGCAATTCAAACCCTTTCTATTCTTTTGGGTCTAAACTCCGCAGAGGCATAACCCCAGGGAGTTTTTGGTCTTTCAAAGACACCCCATTGTTCTATGGCCTTTTTTAATTCCGGATTATCCGCAGCAGCCTCTGCAAGATCCCTATCCTGCATGGCCGCATCGACAGCCTGACGCATCGCTTTTGCCCCTGCCGTTGCCCCATCGGGATGACCGAGAAGACCTCCGCCCGTACCAAGGACTATGTCTGTCCCATATTCTGCAACCACATGGGGGACCAGTCCAGGATGGAGTCCCCCGCCGGGAACCGGAAATGTCCGCTTAATATCACCAAACTGTTGCTGAAGGGCGTGAACAGTCCGCAATCCCTCCTCCAGCGATGCCACCTGATAACTCGACCAAACGGTGGGAACCAGAGTCATATCTGCCCCACAGAGACGGGCAAATTTCGCCAGTACGATAAAACTGATGTTGGGAAGGAGAGCAAGCATATGTGATGCATGAAGAAGAACAGGTACGTTCACTTCCGGATCTGTTGTAAGTGCCTTGAGTGCCGAATACCCTGCTGAATAGGTTAAGAGCAGCCCATTAGCACCATTCTTTACCGCCCGGCGTGCTTTTTCATTTAAGCGATCAACATCATCGGTAACGGATACCAGGTACATTACCCTTTTACCCGTTTCTTTTTCCGCCTTTTTCAATGCCTCGGAAACCGCCGCAAGACGATCATCAAACCTACTGTTGGGAGTATCGCCCTGCATTTCATCGTCCTTGAGCACATCGACACCACCTAAAGCGGTCTTGTAACACTGTGTTGCTGTCTCCTCTGGGGTCATACCCATCTTCGGTTTGATGATGTGAAGTACTAACGGACGATCAGGTACGTCCAGATATTCACGAATACCACTAATACCGAATTTTGGTCCGGGAAAAAATTTCGATATCCCGGCAGGAAAAGCCACATCGAGAAGCCGAAAGGCTTTGGAGAAAATGAAACAGTTTCCCATTGGTCCTAACATCATCATGGGTATATTGGGGTTAGTATTCCATACTGCAACAGGATACGCTATCTGAATAATTGCTTTCTTCGTACCTCTCTCTGCCGGTATCTCGTAATACCCCGCCAGTCGACCTGAAAGGGTTTCTCGAACCTCATCGGTTTCCTCGGCCACTCTCATCCAATCACCTGTACCACCTTCTGCAATTAATCGCTGAAGTTGATCGAAATGATCGATGAAATCGGTTCCCGGTGTATCTTCAATGTAATAAGTGGCAATGATGAATTTCTCGCGATCAATACTATCCAAGGAATTAACAAAAATCGTTGGATCGTATAACAACCTAGGCATATAGTTACTCCTTTCTGAAGTATTGTTTTCATGTCACTTGGGTGCGGAAAGGGAAAACATACCTTCTCTTATCAGTTTAGAGGCACTGGCCGCATCTCTCTTTACAATGATTTCCTCAATGCGTTTCAACCCGATATGGAACATGACTCTCCGAAGGTCCTTTATCCATTGAATACTCTCTGATGCAACCCCTACTGCATCGTCTCGATAGGGAAAGATGTCTAAAGAGTACCAGCCTTTGAATTCGATTCTTTCCAGCCAATAGATCAGTTCGAGAAGCTCTATGGTATGAACAGAGCCAACCATCATATCATCATCCCACAAACGCCAATTATCATTGAGGTGCAGATAAGTAAGCCTATCACCGAAGTATTTGCTCAGAGCCGCAGATTCAGCCATGTTCTCGTAACCCTCGAGGGCATGACCTACATCAAGCACAACTCCAATATTGTCCCTTTTTACCTTCTCAAAAAGAAGCAGGAGTTTTCCGATGGTACCGATGAAACAATGGGTCCGTGGCTCCTTGATCTTGTATTCCATCCCTATGGTTACACTCTTGTTATGGTCGGCACAGTCACGAAGCACCTCCACAGTCCAATCCCAAGCCTGTATGTAGTCGGCCTGAAAGGGGTAATCAAACCCATCCTGTCCAAGCCAGACATCGATGAGGTTACATCCTGCCTGTGCTGCCAGATCCATGGCCCGTTTTGTGGTATCCGCTGCCTCCTGACGAATTTTTTCATCCGTCGATGTGTATGTCCCCATGCCCCACTTACCGCTCGCCCATAGATCCGGTATGAGTATGGACAATTTCAACCCTGCGGAATTTAGATCTGCAAGAATTTTATCTGCATTGTCCTTACTGATATGCCATGTCTCGACAAGTTCGACCCCCTGCAAATCTTTCACTTTTGTCGCAGTCTTTATCATCTCATCCAACGAAACTTTGGGTTTATAACCACTCAGAACATAACGATCTGCAGTACTGCCAAAAACATGAAGACCCGAAGCAAACTTGATTTCTGATTTCATGTAATTACCTCCCCTGGTTGTGCTCTAAAATTTCTTATGACCTGTTGTATTTGTCATAACGGAACGCTTTAGTGATCGATTTCCAAGATCTTTGGTTTGCAGAACTCTTTTCCATCTATCCGTATCTCTTCATATGGCCATCGGGGATCTATCGTTAATTGCTCAATTCCATCCTTTTTAACCAGAATAAAATCTTCAGCTTTTACCCCTCGTACTGTGGGATTCCACCCAAGAAGGTTGTTTATCCCGATTTTTATTTCGCTATCCTGCGTAACGAGGAATTCCCTTGGTGTATATCCCACTATACCTCCCTGAGTGTGGTTTGCCCACTCGTTTGGATACCCCAGTCTTGCATATGCAGCCTTCCCTATAGCAAATAGATCCTTTAAGGGTGTTCCCGGCACTGAATGTGCAAAATAGGTCGCTTCAATGATATTTACGACACTCTGCTTTTTCTTTAACTCATCCGGTATTTTTCCGAAATAAACCGAACGGCTCAGAGAAACATTTATCCCTTCTCTCTCAACAGCTGTGGCGATCAAAACATACTTCTCTACTTTTTTATTCGTCGCAATCGGATGTCTATATTTGAAAATTCTCTCATCGCTTCCCACCATCAGAACGAATGGAAATATATTTTTTTTCTCACAACAGTAGTGTAGAGCAGCTGCTAATTCGGTTTCTGTTACACCTGGTTTAAGATTTAAACAAAAATCAGTCAGCAATTGGGTATACTCTTTACAGAGATCCTTTACTCTCCCCACTTCAAAATCTGATAGTGATACTCTTAGCCTTTTCAAATCTTCTTCAATGTTTGGAAACTTCTCATGATGGAAATCGCACCCTATCACCCCTTTCAGACCAATTTTATCCATTGCATCTAAAAATGAATGCCTGTACCAGTCGTATAGTACCAATTCAAAACCTAAATCACCCAGTTCTTCATCCATTATGCGATCTGCGTCACTCTTCGTTGATAAGAGATACCTCTTATTTTTCGTTATTACCAGGTGAACCAGTGAGGTATCTGCATTTTTAATGATCTGATTCCTTCTCCCTCCTGTGAACCATAAAAAATTTGTTAGTGTGCTGAGAATTATGCCTGCGAAGTTTTTCCTCTCTATTAGATTACTTACCATTTCTTCCTTTATCTGCAGCTCTTCCTTAATCATGAACAATCCTCCAACAGATTTATAAAGATCGACTGGAACTCCTTACAGAATAGATGCATTCTCTTTAACCTTTTTTCTTTAATATTTTGACTCGGATCTTTATTATAAGTATACAGAATAATAACACAATAATAATTAGATGGTTTTATCCTCATTGAATCCCGAAAGTATA
>JABAOF010001927.1_pt1 | contig 18215 bp, 17 predicted proteins | sample 7062171 | NCBI WGS metagenome assembly JABAOF01 (sample SAMN14538628, study PRJNA623070) | marine sediment metagenome | biome: marine biome [ENVO:00000428]; feature: marine pelagic biome [ENVO:01000023]; material: deep marine sediment [ENVO:00002113] | place: India: Gulf of Khambhat ...
GATACGCGGCTTGCTCGTCGGTATGAGTCACAGCGAGGCATTGGAGTTTGGGGTTGCGGCCTCGTGCCTGAAGCAGACCGTGATGGGCGACTTCGCCCTGGTGTCGATCGCCGAAGTGGAAGCACTGATGGGCGGGAGTGGCGCGGGACGGATCAAGCGGTGAGCGACGCGATTCACGGGGAGCCCCGGCTGGTGTCGTCACCGGCGAGGCGGAGCGCGTCCGATCTCACCACGTTGGCACTGACAGCCCGGGACCCCCGGGGAGAGTCGATGCGGCCCTGGCAGGATTCAGTCCCTCTATCCCGTGGACGTCAGGCAGACTGAATCTGGGACAGGGCCCTTTCGACCCGCCCGGCATAGTTGTCGATCTGCTCGTAGTGTTCAAAACCGACAATGATCATGTCGACCGAGCCGAGTCCCAGTACAAACCTCAGGGCACTGTCTATCCGCTCATCGTCCTCGACGTAGTCGCCTCCCCCCAGGAGCTTCATGCCGATGACCCCTTTGCCCGAATCGTGCAGCCGGCGGATCAGGGAAATGACCTCTGCAGGTTCGGGTCGATCCATGGCTATCCCGTATGGATTGATCCTGGCGTGCAGGACATCCACCCAGGGACTCTCCACAGCGGCTTGCATGGCCTCCCAGGTGTGGACCGATACCCCGTGGGCCCTGATGATCCCTCGTGATTTCAGGTCGGACAGGCCGTCCATGTACCGCTTCTGAGTATCCGTCCAGTCAGGCGTTACCATGCAATGCAGCTGCACGAGGTCAATGACATCCGTATTTAGCTCGGTCCGGAAACGGTCCACCACGATATCCGCATCCGGGCGCTCCGGCTCAGGTATCCCGCCTTCCCTGGTCCAGATCTTGGATGAAATGGTGATGTTCTCACGGGGGATGGTCTCGAGCGCCAGCGCCATCAGGCCGTGCGTTCCGTAGGAATCGGCGGTGTCGAAGAATCGTATGCCCACGTCATACGCATGCTGCACCACGGCCAATGCGTCACCACGATCCTGTCGTGTGAGGGCGGACGATCGGTTATACCCCCTGAAACCCATCCCAATCCCAAGCAGGGTCGTCTCAAGTCCCGATTCACCCAGATTGACCAGCTGGAACGGATCACTGGAGACTCTGTTTGTGCACCCTGTCAGGATGTTGCCGAACGCAAGGTATCCTGTGCCGAGCGACAGGGCGGATACGAATTCACGACGACTGAACTTCTTCATAGGGCTGCGCTCTCGTTGTCGAGATGTTGTATCAGGCAACATATGCAGCAGTTCTGGTTGGATTACCAGTCCCTTTCCCTCAAGAATCTCTCCAGCTCTTCCCGGGACATGGGCAAGAGGTCGGGGTGCTCATCGATCCACCTCAGGAAATCTGCCTTGATCTCGTCGCTCCACCGGCCATCGATCTGGCCAGGAGTGTAGATGCCTTCCTGCAGACGCTGGTGCCCGAAGGCGTCCCTCAGCGCGATGAATTCACCAGTGATCACCACCTGTTCCAGCAGATGGGGAGGTATGAAGATGACCCCTTCCCGTTTGGCCAGCACGGCATCCCCCGGGAAGACGGTTGCATTCCCGATCCGTATCGGAACGTTGATGCCAGTCAGCATCACCTCACGCAAGAAGGAGGGGTCCCAACCCCTCACATAGGCATTGAAACCCTCGATCTCCTCGAGTCCCTCCAGGTCCCTGGCCCCCGCGTCGAAGATCACTCCCCTCTGCGAATTGGCATATATCGCATTTCCCAGGTTGTCGCCGATCAGCGTTCCGTCTACGACTTTCCCGAAACAGTCGGCAACATAGACGTCCCCTTCTGACAGGAGGTCGATGGGCCAAGAATTGGCGGCTCCGATCATGCCTTCCTGGTGCCCCCTCTCCAGCAGCCGGTCTGCATACTCCGGCCTCCTGGGCAGGTACAGGGCGGTGAGGGCCTGCCCGGTGAACGGCTGGTCTTCGTGCAGCATCTCCCAGTCGCCTGCAAACTGGTTGTGGTACCCTCTTCCCCGCAGCACTCCCCAGGCTTCTTCAATGGAAATGTTCTTCAAGCGTTCCAGCAGATCCTGGGAAAGCCGGGGTCGCCCGTCCGGGAAACGTTCCCCTTCCCATTCCAGTGTATAGAATCTGACCTCCTCCGGCGTGGCGATCTGTGCGTGGGTTGCAGGAACGCCTGCCAGGCCAAGACAGATCAGGCAATGGAACATCTTCGCATTCTTCATGGCTTGCCCCTCCACCAGGTGGCCAGGGAAGATCCGGTCACATTCATCATGGGGCCAAATACGGCTGGTGCCAAGCCGATGGTTGCTACCTTCCCCATCTCCAGCGCGATCCCGCTTGCCAGTCCACCGTTCTGCATCCCTACCTCCAGCGCGATGGTCCTGCAGGACCGCTCATCCATGGACAAGAGCCTGCAGCCCCAGTACCCCAGGAAGTAGCCTGCCAGGTTGTGTATCAGGCATGCCAGGATCAGTGCCAGGCCGATGGCCATCAGGCTATCCCTTCCTGCAGCAGTGATGATGGTGATGATTACCCCTATCCCTACCATGGACACCAGTGACATGACCTTGTCCAGCCACGCTTTCCTGCCGCGGGCATAATGCCTGAAGACTTGGGCAGCAGCGATCGGCAACAGCGAGAACCACACCGTATCGGTGGCCGTGCCGGATAGGAACTGCTGGAATGTCAGGTCATTGACCTGGTAGTTCAGCAAGTTCTTGGCCACGATGATGACCAGATATACCAGGGCCTGGGAAACGATGCTGCTGCGCTTCGTCTGCCCATACCCGATGGCGTTGAAGATCAGGCCGGCGACGATCGGCAGAATGACGATATTCACGATGCTCAGCATCATGTTCCAGAAATCAATGGGTACGTACTGCCCGGCCAGCAATCTCATCAGGAGCGGGGTCATCAGCGGTGCCAGGAGCGTCGCTACCGCCGTGAGCGTTACCGAGAGTGCCAGATTCGCCCTTGCGATGAACGACATGACATTGGATGCGAGGCCGCTCGGCGACGATCCAACCAGTACGACACCCGCAGCGATCTCCGGTGGGAAACCGAACGCCTTGGCAATGCTGATCCCAAGGACCGGCATGATGGTGAACTGACAGAGGATGCCGATGGTAACGCCCCTCGGCATCCGAATCACATCGGCGAAGTTCCTGATGCTCAGCTGGGACCCCATGCCGAACATGATGATCTGAAGCAGGGGAACGATGGCCCCTCTGAGATCAACACCACCAACCTGCCTGAAGAACTGGGGATAGTTCATGGACACCGTGACGGCAGCGAAGATCCATACGGTGTAGGCGAACTTCCTCGATGTCGGATGGCCGTAGAAGCTGATGGCAAGGGTCGCGAAAGACAGGGTGAGGAGGGGACCCGTGAGATGGTTGGCGCCCAGGATCAGGGAGATGATGAAGCCTGCCAGGAAGAGCAGGGAGGCAATCAGCAGGGACCTGAAGATGATATTGCGCATAGGCTGTACAGGAGTTGATTACCTACCAAGTGAAGGCTGTCAGGTCAATGAACTGATCCCAACCCGAGCCACAATGTCATGAAAGAAGAGAATGCTGAAGGCACCGTGGACTCCCGCCGGGGTTTCCTGAAGAAGGCCGGCCTTGGCGGCCTCTCAGCAGCGCTGCTGCTCGACGGATCCATGCATGAACAACTGGGCTTCCTCACCCAGAACGTCAACCGTAACTCCGCACCCACAGACCTCAAGATCACGGACATGCGCATCGCCGAGATCAGTGGGGTGGTCTTCCGCACACCCATTGTGAGGATCTATACGGACCAGGGGATCGTCGGGCACGGCGATGTCCGCGATGGCGCCGCAAAGGAATACGCCCTCTTCCTGAAGAGCAGGATACTCGGCGAGAACCCATGCAACGTGGAGCGGCTCTTCAATAGGATCAGCCAGTTCGGGCACCATGGACGGCAGGGCGGTGGCGTCTCTGCCGTGGAAATGGCCCTGTGGGACCTGGCCGGGAAGGCCTATGATATCCCCGTCTACCAGCTACTGGGCGGGAAGTACCGGGACAGGGTGCGGCTCTACTGCGATACCGCCGTCTCGAATGATCCCCATGAATACGCCATGCGCATGCGGGAAAGGGTAGACCTGGGTTACACAGCACTGAAGATGGACATAGGGATCAACCTGCTCCGGGACATCCCAGGAGCCGTCATCAATGAACCCGGAGGCGCACTCGAACCCTGGCAGTATGAGTACAGGGATTACGGGATGACGGAACACCCCTTTACCGCCGTACAGATCACGGACAGGGGTCTGGACAGGCTGATGGAATTCCTCGATGTGATGCGGTCGCAGATCGGGTATGAGATACCGCTGGGGACAGACCACTGGGGACATTTCAGCGTGAATGAAGCCATCAGGATAGCCCGGGCCACAGAGCCGTACAAGCTCGCGTACATCGAGGATATCATCCCCTGGCACTACACCGATCAATGGAAAGAAATCACCCAGTCATCCACGACCCCCACACAGACTGGGGAAGACATCTACAGGCTGTACGGGGGGTTCCACGACCTGATTGCGCAACATGCCGTGGACATCGTGCACCCTGATCCGAATACGGCCGGAGGGATACTGGAGACAAAGAGGATAGGGGATTTTGCATCGATGCATGGGATCGGCTTCATGCAGCATCATGCGGCGGGACCCGTCTCCTTCCTTGGTGCCGTACACGCCGCGGCAGCCACCGAGAATTTCCTCTGGCTGGAACATCATGCAGTGGATTCACCGAGGTTCGATGACCTGGTGACCGGTATTGAGAAACCCATCGTCCAGAACGGCTATGTGAGAGTACCTGACTCGCCTGGCCTCGGTGTCGAGCTCAACGATGAGGTGGTTAGAGAGTTCCTCGTGGAAGGGGAACAGCTGTTTGCCCCGACCCCGGAGTGGGATGAGATCCGCTCATGGGATCGGCTATGGAGTTGAGCATCAGGCCGGTTGTTCGTGGAAGTCGCTCAGGATAGGATTTTTCTTTGGCAGAAGTGGGGGAGGTCGGCACCTGTTGGCCGACCTCCCCTTTGGCCACCAGCTAACGCGAGCAGTCCGGTTGGTGCGCCTTCAGTGTGCCTTCCGAGTGCCGCAAAGCGGAGTGAGCAGTCGAGCGTGTCGGCTGATGCTGCGACGAGCAGCGTAGAATGACCAAGGATTAGAGTGACCTCGCTTCTTGGGATTCACGCGACTGGATGCCCCAGGAAGAAGGACGGATGCGCGGACTCCGTTTACGGTCGGATTCCCCTGGAGGCTGTCCGGGTGGAAGGCCAGATCGATCTCCCGGCCAGTCAGCCGCTCCTACTGTGGAGGATAGCCCCGGACGGCCTCAGGTGCCCATCGAGGGCCTGCTCCGAGGCATCCCCGGTGTTCGGTGCTGCTGACGCTCTCTGGGGCCTGTCAGAGGCCGCCGGTTCGAGGAGAGGGCGTGACAACGTCACGTAGGGCGCAACGTGAAGCGCGGCAGGAATACCCCCGTCGAAGGCACACTCAGGGCACACTGCATCGGAAATCATTGCGCGACCGACCGCGATCGGCGTCGTGTTGTCGGTCGAGCCGGTCGACGCACACGTGACGTCCCTTGACTCCTGGATCCGGGAGTGACAGTACGTTCATGAGGGGCGGGTTTCAATTAGCACAGTAGGATGCGAGGCGTGAGTCCGCACTTCACTCCCAGCGACTCGATGCATGAGAGGCCATCCATGCGCACCGTACTGTTCGTCGCCGTTCCCCTCGCCGCGGTTGCCGCCGTATCCGTCGGTCGAACCGCCGCACCTGCAGACTTCACGAGCACCACCATCGACATAGGAGTGCACGTGAGCGACATCGAGGCATCGGCCGACTTCTACGCGAACGTGATAGGATTTACAGAGGTGGAAGGCTTCAACGTGGCTGCCGAGTCCGCCACGGCCGTCGGACTGACTGACGAGCAACCCCTCGCAGTGCGTGTGTTCGTCCTCGGCGAGGGCGAGTCGGCGGCGAGGCTGAAGCTGATGGAGGTGCCGGACGTCGAGACCAAGGAGAGCGACAACGCCTTCGTCCACTCGCAGCTCGGCTTCCGCTACCTGACAATCTTCGTCGAGGATATGACCGCAGCGGTGGAGCGGCTGAGAGCTGGGGGCAGCGAGCCGATCGCCGACGGACCGGTTCTGGTCGGGGAGGATCCCTCGGGTCCGTACGTGGCGGTCGTACGCGATCCCGATGGGAATCTAATCGAGCTGTTCGGACCGAAGCTGTAGTAGCCCACGGGCACCGTGAAATGATGGGCTGCGCGACAGGAGGAGGCAGCATGAAAAGGACAATGAACGACGCTCATATTGTATTAGTCACTATCCTTGCGGCTTCATACCTATTCGCTGGATGTGCTCCGGCGGATGAGGAGCCCGTACAGCCGGACGCATTTGCGCAGAATGCGAAGATGGCACGGGGCGTCAATATCATCGGCTATGATCCGCTCTGGGACAATTTTGAGGAGAGACGTCTTAAGGCAGATCATTTCCGTATCATCAAAGAAGGCGGTTTTTCGACTGTTCGCATCAATCTGCATCCGTTCCGGCACATGGATGAAAGCGATAACTACAAGCTGCCGGAGACATGGTTTGCGACGCTTGACTGGGCGCTTGAAAATGCGCTAGCGAACGATCTCATGGTAGTTCTCGATTTTCACGAGTTCACTGCCATGGCAGATGATCCCGAGAACAAGAAGGAGATATTCCTTTCGTTTTGGCGTCAGGTCGCACCGCGATACAAGGACATGCCGGGTAACGTGCTGTTCGAGATTCTCAATGAACCCAACGGTGAGCTGACACCGGAACTCTGGAATGAATTCCTGGAAGAGGCGCTTGCGATTATCCGCACATCAAATCCCGAGCGGACCGTAGTCATCGGTCCGGGCAACTGGAATCAGATTCCTTATCTTGAGGACCTTGAGCTGCCTGCCGATGACCGCAATATCATCGTCACCGTTCACTACTACAGCCCGCATCATTTCACACACCAGGGAGCGCCGTGGAGTCCCGGCAGCGAGGAATGGCTCGGAACGACCTGGGGAACAGATGAGGACAAACAGGCCGTCGTAGCGGATTTCCAGGAAGGACAGGCGTGGGCCGACGCGAATAACCGTCCGATCCTGCTCGGAGAATTCGGGGCCTACGAGAGGGCGGATATTGATTCAAGGGTCAGATATACCTCCTTTGTAGCGCGAACAGCAGAGTCGTTCGGTTGGAGTTTTGCAGCCTGGCAGTTCGATTCGGATTTTGTCGTCTACGACATTGACAAAGGTGAATGGAACGAACCGATATATCGGGCGCTGGTCCCCGAAAACGAATAGAGTGATTTCTTGATGTTGACCGACGGAAGGACCACACCGATGCGCTTCAAGGCCCTACCGCTTGTCGTCTGCTTGATCCTCGTCGTGACCGGCATCTGCCATGCCCAGCAGACAGAGCTGATCACCAACGTGGCCGGACGGACCACGACCACCCTCAACGGCGCTTGGCAGAGTATTGTCGACCCATTCGAGTCAGGCTTCTACGACTACCGTTACCAGCCTCGCGAGGACGGGTTCTTCATGGCGAGAAAGCCGAGGGATAAGAGCGACCTGGTCGAGTACGATTTCGACGCCTCGCCGCTGCTCCAGGTGCCAGGCGACTGGAACTCGCAGGACGAGCGGCTGTTTTTCTACGAAGGCTCCGTTTGGTACCGGAAGGTCTTCGACTACCAGCTCCCGCCCGGCGCGCGACTGTTCGTCCACTTCGGCGCCGCCAACTACGAGGCCCACGTCTACCTCAACGGGACCAAGCTCGGGACCCACGAGGGCGGCTTCACCCCCTTCAACTTCGAGATCACCGAGCAGGTCAGGGCCGAGGGCAACTCCCTGGTGGTCAAGGTCGACAACAAACGACGGCTCGACGCCGTCCCGACCGTCAACACCGACTGGTGGAACTACGGCGGGCTGACCCGTGATGTGACCTTGATCGAGCTGCCGGCGACCTTCGTTCGCGACTACTTCCTCCAGCTCGCCGAGGGCTCGACCGACCGTGTCGCCGGCTGGGTCGAGCTTGACGGAGAAGCCGCTGCCGGCCGGGTGGTGAGGGTCCGCATCCCGGAGGCAGGCGTGGAGACCATCGTCTCCACCGATGCCGACGGTCGTGCAACCATCGACATCGCCGCCGATCTCGTTCTTTGGTCGCCTTCCGACCCGAAGCTGTACGAGGTGGAGGTCGCAACTGCCGACGACCGGGTCTCGGACCGGATCGGCTTCCGCTCCATCGCGACCAACGGAACCGACATCCTGCTCAATGGAGAGCCTGTGTTCCTCCGTGGCGTCTGTGTGCACGAACAGGCGCCGAAACGTGATGGCCGGGCGAACGGTCCCGAGGACGCGCGCACCTTGCTCGAATGGGTGAAGGAGCTCAACGGCAACTTCGTCCGACTGGCCCACTACCCGCACAACGAGCACATGGTGCGCATTGCAGACGAGCTCGGCCTGCTGGTATGGGCCGAGATCCCGGTTTACTGGACGATCCAGTGGGAGAACGAGGCCACCCTGGCCAATGCCCGGCGCCAGCTGAGTGAGATGATCACTCGCGACAAGAACCGCGCTGCGGTCATCCTGTGGTCGATGTCGAACGAGACGCCGTTGTCCGAGCCCCGACTGGCCTTCCTGCAATCACTCACCAGACGCGCCCGAGAGCTTGACCCGACCCGGCTGCTCACCGCCGCCCTCGAGCTCCACTACCGATTCGAGGACGGAGTTCTGTCGATCGACGATCCCTTTGGACGCGACCTCGACGTGATTGCCATCAACCAATATCTGGGGTGGTACGTCGGCCCACCCGAGCTCGCCGACTCCGTGCGCTGGGAGAACTCCTACGACAAGCCGCTCATCGTCTCAGAGTTCGGCGCCGGGGCGCTGCAGGGGTACCACGCCGACGCAGAGACCCGGTGGAGTGAGGAGTACCAGGCAAGCGTGTACCGGCACCAGGTGTCGATGCTCAAGCGGATTCCATTCCTTCGCGGCGTCACCCCGTGGATCCTCACCGACTTCCGCTCCCCGCGGCGGCCGCTGCCCGGGATCCAGGACTTCTGGAACCGCAAGGGCCTGCTCTCGGAGCGGGGCATCAAGAAGCAGGCGTTCTATGTCCTCCAGCAGTACTACCTGGAGGTCGCGGAGGTCTACGAGCCGCGCCAGTAGCCCCGGACGTCCCTGACATCCGGCTCGCGCAGCCAGATCTCGTACGACAGCCACTCCTGGACGGTGGTGACCGGCAGGTCGCCGCCAGGAACGATGTCGAGAAGGTTGTTCCGCTTCATCATCGGACCAAATACGGCCGGTGCCGGGACAGGAAGAAAGGGAGGTCGGCACCGATTGGCCGGCCTCCCCTTATGGCTTCCATCTCACGCGAGCAGTTCGGTTAGTGTGCCTTCAGTGTGCCGTACTGGTCGTCATTCAGTGTGATTCAGTGGGAAAAGCATGCGTTGCACCTGTCCGATAACGCCTTGCCAACCGCAGCAAGACTCAACACGACGCGCGTGAATGCGACCGAACCGTAAGTGTTCACCTGGCAACATTTAACGCCACTCAACGCAACTCAACGGTATCAACCGAAAAAACACACAGAATAGATGGGTTCAGGGGGTCGCGGGTTCAAATCCCGCCGTCCCGACTCGCCCCCGCCATGCGGCGGGGGCATCGTCGTTACGGTGAGATGTTGCGCCTTGCTGGCGTGGCGGCGTCAAATCCCGCCGTCCCGACTCGCGAAAGTTGAAAGTCAGCACAAGTTGTGACACTTGCGTTGGTTATCGACTTCACTGCTGTGCCTTGATTCGGGCATCAGTTCTCCTGGAAGACCTCCCTGGCCACCGAGATCGCGGTCACCGCATTCGGCCAGCCCGCGTAAAACGCCAGGTGGGTAATCATCTCGATCAACTCCTGCTGTGTCACGCCATTTGCGCGCGCTCTGGCGAGGTGCGATCGAAGCTGGTCGGGACGGTTCATCGCGATCAGCGCACTCACGGTCACGAGGCTCCGGTCGCGTTGGGAGAGTTCAGGGCTCGCCCACACCTGGCCGTAGAGGACGTCGTCGGTGAGGTCGGCCAGCCTGGGCGCGATGTCGCCCATCAACTGCTGGGCCCGTGAAGGCCGATCGTCTTCGCTGGCGGAGTCGGCAGGAGCGGGCGCCGGCCGTTGCCGCCGGGCGGTGTACTGGTCGCCCGTGACCTCCTCCATCCACTCGGTGGACGGCCCGTCCTCAGGGTTTTCCACGAGGGCAACGTGGGTCATGGGAGCGTCCGGTGAAGCTCCGTGCCAGTGCTTCGCGCCGGGCGGGATTAGGACCACGTCACCCGAGTGGATTTCCTGAACAGGGCCGCCCCAGTGCTGCACTCGTCCGGTGCCGGCCGTCACAATAAGGGTCTGGCCGAGGGTGTGGACGTGCCAGTAGGTCCGGGCCCCAGGCTCGAAGGTGGCGGTAGCGCCGTAGATGCGGGCAGGGGCCTCCGCCTGGAACCGGTTGCCCACCCGGACGGTGCCGGTGAAGTGCTCAGCCGGCGCCAGATCGGTGGGCGGCGTCCCCCGGACGACGGTCAGGCTGTCCTGGGCGCGGGCAATCGCCGGGGCTGCAAGGGCGAGTACCAGGGCTGTCGCGATGATTCGTGTCATGGCACCTCGGAGGTAGGAATCAATTCAACCCTTTCTCCTCTAGAAATTCAGATAGAAGATCTGCGATTTGGAGATTGTTCAGGTCTGAAAATGGGAAGTGTGTATTGCCTCGGATACCTATTTCCGGCAGATGCACCAATGTTACATCACCGCCATGCCGATTTACGGCATCCCTCCACAACCTTGCCATTGCAAGACGCACCCTCCATCCATCCTGGCCCGGGTTGGCGGTTGGCTCATCGGGTATGTTATCACCGTAGTAAATAACGATTGGGATTTCAGTCAGCCGCATAAACTCCGACGAAGGCACTGCAACAGCTTCGAGTGTACCACCTGAGCTTTGCATAGGTGCAGGTACTTCTCCTTCAGGAAATAGAAAGCCGCTTCCCGGCTCATAAGAGACTATAGCTCTTACATTCTGATTGTTGACTGCGGTAAGCCATCCCATCCCACCGGAATGTGAATGCGTTACAAGAATTGCCGGACCAATTCTGTTGAACAGTGCTGATACCGCATCAGACATGACTCTTATATCGATTGGCCCCGTGCTGGGTGTCATGGAGCGGAAATACTGGTTTAGCACAGCTGAATCACGCGAGAACTGTACTCCCTCAAAATAGTCTGGCCATATACCGACACGAAAAGTGCCAAACCATTGCTGTTCGTCGGGTGTTGGTGCTATGGTGGCAGCTACCGTGCTGCGACCGGCATCACCTCTTCTTGGCTGGTCAAGGAGATAGACCCCAAAACGCCGACGCAGGAAAATGTTTTGATAGCCCTCCCGCCCGTCTGGTGTTGTTTCCCACGTTTTGGAGAACTGTCCAAAACCATGCCACATAACTAACGGATATTTACGGGCTCTAACCGGAATCTGATAAAAGACATAAGCATGATCACCATGAAAGGTTTGTCCTGCTGGGGTTGGATTGTATGGATCGAACGTACCGGCATTGGTGATCACTGTTCCACCAACTGCAAAGCTGCCTTGTTCTTGAATAACTAGTTGCCCGTCGCTTGTGCTTTCTTTGTTGGGTGAACATGCGGTAATAAGAACAGAGACAATAATTGATAAGAGAACAAGGTACATTCTCTGACTGGTCTTTTCTGCTTTGTACATAGATATCATTTTGAATTCATTAACACTTATAGACAACTATCTCAAGAGCCTGGTGAACGAGAGGGAGGCTAACACCGAGGTACCGCTTTGCTGCACATACACTTCCGTAACTACATGGCGCGTGTAACTCGGACCGTTGTCGTGTGCTGAGCAGGAGACACCTCAGACCGTGCAATAGGGAGAATCGGCGATGTCCACTGGCCGGCATCGCACCCAGTTACTATCGCTGCAGGCGCAAGCGACCGCCACGGATACCTAACCAACTATACACCCGAAGGTTCAGAGCTCGGCGTTGTAGCCCCAAGTTCCCACTTCAGCGACACCTGCGTTGGTGATGCTGTTAGTGTCGACCTCCTCGGCTCTAACGGCTGCAACGACGGTCCCAACAACGACATCGACTACACTGGTACCTGGGGTGGTACGTCACACGCCGCCCCACAGGTTGCAGGTGCAGCGGCACTCCTCCTGACGCTCGAACCGAATCTTACTGAGTTACTGGTCAGATCGCGCCTGTTCCCTACCGCTGACTACTGGGGCCCGGACAATCAATATGGCAAAGGCAAGCTCAACGTTTATGCCGCACTCTACCATCCACAGCCGCTGGATGTGACAATCAACGGCCCAATCGAGGTCAGACCCAACGTGTTCTGCAGCTGGTTCGCGACCGTGTCTGGCGGAAGCGGTCCGTACACATACGAGTGGTATAGAGGTGGGAGTCCTGCCGGCAACAGCGCCTACGTGACTCTTTACACTGACATCTCCAGCTTCCCGCTTCGTGTCGATGTCGCCGAGCCCTCGACAGGCGCATTTGGCACCGACCACATTATGGTGACGAACACTCCTTCCGCAATGGAGTGCTTCTCGTGATTGCATCCAAGCAGAAGTCGGCAGGGAGTGAACGTTGCCAATCACGCATACTTGCGGCTCGGCCATCGATGGCCGGGCCGCTCCCACCTCCCAGGAATTCTGTAGGCTGGCACGACCCATGACAATCGGAGCAACACTCCCAGCCAAAAGCGCTGTACTACCACAACAGCGGGGAGGTGCCACAGATTGTGCAGGCGTTGGTGATGCTTCTAGATTCTCACAGCGGGGCTCACGTACCACTCCAGACCCGCCAGAGAACTGCAGGAAGATGATGACGACAAGCCCGCTCCGCATCCGCACACTGGCTTCTCTCCTGGGCATCTGCTCCGTGACAGCTTGCTCTGGGCAAGATGTGGCGGATCGGGGAGAAGTGGCAATCATAGTTGTCAACGAAGCCAGTGAACTCGTCGTGGTGGACATGCAAGATCGCTTCGTCGCCGAGCGCCTGCTGTCCGTCCCTGATTACAAGGATGCCTTCGCCGTCTCGCCAGACAGCAATATGGTGTACATGACCGGCCTCACATCTGATTCTCGGCGAGTACTGGTTGCTGTCGACACGCGATCACTGAAGACCACGTGGAGCGAGGAGTTGCGGGACCTCAGCAAACACAGCCGCATCGGCGACATCACCATCTATGGCGAGACAGGCATTGCCACCTCACTGAATGGAAGTCGCCTCCTTTTGGCAAACTCATCCTTCAATGGGATCATGGGTATCGCGGTTCTAGATCTACCCACCCGGGATCCCGTGGCGTTCATTGGACCGCTTTTCATCCGACCAAACGGCCTACTGCCTCTGCCGCCCGGGCCAACCGTTCCTTTAGGAGGAATCCTCGCGGTAGGGACGAGGTCGAGAGACACACTGCCAATAACCGACTGGCTCTTCGTAATAGACGCTGCCTCATTGGAAATCCAAGACTCAGTCACCGTAACACCACCAGCCGACAATCCTTGGCCCAGTCTTCGACAAGCAGTGCCGACTCCCGACGGCCGATCCATATTCCTCTTGGCGCGGGACTCGATTCACAGGTATGACCTCCAGCTCCGCAACGTTGTCGCCAGCACGTCGAGTCCGAGCCTCGGATGGCTGACGATCTTGCCAGATGCTACCGGGCTCTACATGACCGATCCGGGTGACGGGCGGGATTCGCCAGGCTCTGGCTTTCTCTTCGCGTTTGACGCCAACCTGCAACGTCGTGATTCAATCGACTTGCGGCTTGCTGCCGTCGACGGCGTGGCCCCAGTAACAAACTGGGCGGCGCCGAGTAGCTGCGGAGGCTTCGTCTATGTCACTGCCGGTACCAGTTCGATAGGACCACTCTTTGGCCCCCAGCCCGGCAGACTGCTGATTGTTGATGTGGTCACCCAGAAGCTAGTCGATACATTGCCGCTCGGTGCTTGGGCGCCACGGCACCTAATGGTGCGCTAGCACCGTCACATCGCCACCACGGCAGCCAGTACCGACGCGCAGATTGCCGCTCCTGCAGCTACCGCTACCTTTCCACACATCTACCAGCGGCAAACCGCCCACGGAGATCCTGATCCACAAGAGTTGTGAAGAGAATGCCTAGTCTGGACGTTTCCTTACAGGACGATCCGCGAGGTTTCGGGGGTGACTAAAGGCACCCTACCCCTGGCGGACCTTCTGCGAGACGTGCGGGTCGCCCTGCCTAAGGGCGTAACGGAGGGCACCCTCCGTCACCGATCTATCTCGGCCCTAGAAGCTTTCCTAGAAAGCTCTGGGCTGCGTAATCTCGAGGTTCAGGCAAAGCTTGAAGAGCGCATCCTGCACGGCAGGAGCGATGCACGGCATGCCGGCAAACCGAACCGGTAAGACACACCGTTCGCCAGCGGAGATTCTGCTGCTCCGCCAGCACCGTCGCATCACCCTTCGGTGTCCTCGCTGCGACGAATACGGCTTGATGAGCATTCGACGGAAGACCCGCATTCGCGGAACGGTAAACTACCACGTCACTTGTCCCAATTGCGGCTGGGAGTTCGTCCAAATCGGCCGACCCTACAACTTCTGGCGCGATATGAAGAGGCGATATAACCTCAATGCCGAGCAGCTGCGCTCGATGCAAGGCTCGTTGATCACCACATTCATGAATACGAGCCAGATTCTAGCCTCAGAAAACGAGCGCACAGTCTGCGCTGGTGACTTCGTTTTCATTAAGCCGAACCCAGAGTCGAATCCGTCCAGATGATGCTCCGGTGCGCAGCAGGAAAGCGAGCTATCTAGTCCACCTGAGCGTCATGACGTCGTGAACTCGAAGGTGTCAGACAACGCAGTCGGTGTCATTCCTCTAGTATCGTCCAGGAACACACCAGTGATCCGCTGATGGTTGTAGGAGAGTGACCATGTTCCTCCCGCGTCGCACGCCATTGTGGCGGTTCGGAACTCGCTGAACACGCGGTTCGGAAGTGGAAACCGGGCCCATGGGTTTCTGAAAACGGATACCACCATCCAATGCCGGTCCCTGTACGAGTCGGTGTGGAGGTACAGGGCTGCAGACAAGGATCTTGCCGAGCCAGTCCAAGTTCGAGTCGACGTCCAAAAGCCACCGGAGGCGGCCCTATGTGCTTGCAGCACTGGCCTATCCCACCCATCTGGCCGGAGGATGTCCCCCTCATCCGCGAGCTGCTGACTGAGGAGGAGTTCGAGGAGCTGCTCAGGCGGCTCAGTCATGTGGTGCCGAATGGCCCGCTGGTAGACCACGCGAGGGTGTTCGGCACGCCCAGCAGCAACTGAGAGCCCCGAACGCCGCTCGACGCACAGGGGTGCGGCTACCGCAGCCAGGTTGTAGTCTTGTGTCTGGGACACACTCATCGTTGGGGGCGGGCCATGGACATCGACGCACGGGTAAGATGGTTGGAGCGAGAGAACCGAAGACTGAAAGCCGTGATGTCTGCCGGAGCCCTTGCCGTTCTCCTGCTTGCCACAATGGCATTCACGCCACGGAATCAGGTGCAAGACGTGGTGCAGGCACGTCGGTTTGAACTGCGGGATACAGACGGACGGTTGGCGGCTGTCCTGCGATTGGTTGACACCAGCGAGGTCAACCCGTTTGCCGAGATCTTCGGGGAGGCGAGGAAGCCGGCACCTGGCGCGACCCTAGAGCTATTCGGAGAAGGCGACCTTACAGCAGTCAGCCTGAGTGGTGCCTTGGATAGGGCTCAACTGTACTTGAGTAGGGGGAGTGATACCTACATCGCTGGCCCGGACGGAGTATTCTTGATGCGTGACACCGGGCCAATGGCATCGTTAACTAACAGGGACAGAGGTGTGTTCCTCAAAGTAGCAGGCCCGAACGGATACGCCGTGCTGGGCAACACCACGACAGTCAACAAGCGGACCGGTGCCGAAACAACCTACCCCGCCTCAACCTTGACGCTGTTCGATGCGGAGGGAAACGTCCGCGCCCGGCTGCCGTGATCAATGCCGGATTGGCAAACACGACGCACATTCATGCGGAGGGTGGTCCACCGACCGCGATCTCGAGCTCCTAGAATCCTCTCTGAGCCACTTTCTCCCCAGCCAGGCCAGCGCCTTCACCACCTCCCGATCGCGTGTAAACCGGGCAGTCTGCGCGTGTTGAGACTCGCAGGGAATACTGGGCCGTCCCTCACCGGAGGCGGCCCGCGTTGCATCAAGACTGGTCCATCCTACCGCATTGGCCGGAGGACTACTGGGCGCTGCGGGAGTTGCTTGGCCCGGAGGAGTCCGAGCGGGTAGTACTTACGCTTGCACCCGAGCGTGACCGGGTCCACCTTCCGCGAGGTGAACTTGGGCGAGGCGAAATGAGTGGAGGTCAGAGACCATCGCAGCAAGAGGGGATGCGACAAGGAAGTTCGCTAATTGAGCAGGCCGAGAGCCTGGTGCCGGCTGCCGAAATATGGGCTATCACCTGTCACAAGGCCACTGACGATGAACTCTCGGCGTTGGAACAAGTCCCGTTCAAGGACTGGGTGTTCTTTGTAACGGTCGGCGGCGTGTGCGTGGCCGTATCGGGACTTGTCGGCCGGATTGACGATGACCTGTTCAGGCACATCTACACCGAAGTCATTGAGCCAGCACTCACGAAGTGGAATCCAGTTGCAGACGCCGCACTGATGGATTGCCGGAGGTTCCTCCACGAGGCGGAGCAGAGCGGTGGCGACCTCACCCCTGTCGATGCACTCGGCGCATGGGTGCTATTCAACCTCCTGCAGCGGGGTAGGGACCTATCAGCAGGCGAAATCCAGCTCACGCGGCCGCTCGGCGGCCTGATGGCTTCCGCCTTCGCGGATTGGTGGGACGACTGTCCCGAGGTACAGCAGCGGCGCTGAGCCGCAGGCAGACCAGTGCCACCCGGGCTGGTGGTGGTAAGTGTACCTGCGCCGGAATTGTACGATGATCACGGCCACCTGTGCCGGCCCGGTCGGCTGCCTCCCATCGCACCCGAGGAGATCCATCTCATTTGCTGGATGGCGATCGAGCGGGAGGTCTGATCCAGAGCAGGCGGTGGCCTCTGGCTGTCGGTGTGCCCAATGCTGGCAGGTCGCCTGTTGCTGCTGCGAGGGATGTAGCTCTGCTGCTGCGTGCCATCCACGGTCGTCCAGGCGACAAAGCGTAACTGAGCCGCCAGCCGCCATCGAGCGGGGAGAGAGGTGGGGACGACGACAGGTAGGGGATCGGATGACGGCAGATGGACGCGCGGGAGGCGACGGCAGACCACCGACGCCTCCGACTGGACAGCCCCCGCGGGGCCTGGGGCTCCCGCGTCCGCCTACCAACTCGAAGTCCGCGCCCCTGCAGCACGAGCGCGCTGGACGAGCCTGTCGACGAGGACTAGAGCCCACCGATCCAGGATCGCCTGCTCCGACGTCAGACTGACCGGTCTCGGGTGAGACCTCCAAGAGTCGACCAACAGCCGCTTCTGCTGTCGGGACAGGGAGTGGACCGCTTCTTGGGCAGGCTTCTTGAAGTCGAGTGCCGCAGGGTAATAGGGGAAATCACTACAGTACGGGCCGAACTGCGTCTGATACTTCAGCGAGTCCCATTCATAAGGGAGCCGTCTCCGTAGGCGGGTTACGAGCGGGCTCAGGATGCTGAGTTCTAGTTCGTTCACGGCCTTGGGTGACCACCCCTCCAAGCGCAGCAGACCGTCGGGACACGTACCTGACAAGCATAACCCATGATGGGGTATCCCAGAAAGGGATGCACTGTGCTCCGGCATGGAGAGCAGAAAGCGTCGGAGCGCAACGCACACGCGCGAGTACAGGTACATGCTGAAGCGCCTGCGAGAGGCACGGCTCTCGGCCAACCTCACTCAGGTGGAAGTCGCCGAAGCTCTAGGGAGGCCGCAGTCGTACGTCACGAAGTGTGAGCTTGGAGAGAGGCGGGTCGACCCCATCGAGCTTCAGCAGTTTGCCGACCTTTATCGAAGGCCACTCTCGTTCTTCCTACCACGGGAAAAGCGCCGCTAGACGCGCATTAGCTTCGAGAGGGCTTCCCACCGACCACGTAGGCGTAGCGTAGCAGTGCCTCGCTGATCCTCACGTAGC
>JABAOF010022014.1_pt1 | contig 18213 bp, 19 predicted proteins | sample 7062171 | NCBI WGS metagenome assembly JABAOF01 (sample SAMN14538628, study PRJNA623070) | marine sediment metagenome | biome: marine biome [ENVO:00000428]; feature: marine pelagic biome [ENVO:01000023]; material: deep marine sediment [ENVO:00002113] | place: India: Gulf of Khambhat ...
AATTTCGACTATTATCGGTTGTACTTAGACATAAGCTATTCAGAAATGACAAAGTCCCCAAACGGCTCATATCAACAAGAGAAGGAAATTACAAATAAAGCTTTCTGGCAATATGTAAAAGACATGTCAAAAAATGTTCGCTTTTATGATATGTTATTTTCAGTGGGGTTAGTGAAAGTAATAAATAGAAAGTCATTAGATGGGGATACATTTGTTCCAGAAGGTTATTGCCGTCTTGGGAGAACAAAACTTTTTGTTTCAGCAGATGGTGATTACAAAGCTTGTGATAGAACGACCAGAATTCCCTTCATTGGTAATATCGAGAAAGGTATGGACTGGGATATTATAAAGGAATTGGAAAGAGACGCCATGGAAAATAGCAAAGAGTGTTACAGATGTTGGGCTCTGCCCATGTGTAATGTATGCTGGATACATTTGCACTCCAAAGACTCAAAAATTGATACCGGTATGAAAAAGGCCCACTGCCAAAACATAAAAAAAAGCCTATATAGATGGTTGATTCGATATTCACAGATATTTGAGTATGACCCAGAATTATTAGATAAAATTAAGACATCATGAGGGTTAAGAAAGCAGGAGCAGCAACAATGATACCGCCTTTATTACAAGACAAGTTGGATAACCTAAAAGCAGACATGTTTAGTAAGCCGTTACTGGGAGTAACTTTTTCCACGAGCAAATCTGAATACTACTATGACACAGTTTCATCGGAAATAATAAGAACAAGCCCATTCATGAAATCTTTAATAGAGGCACTATTGAGAAAAACAAAAGCTTCAAGACTAAGAGCACTTACTGAGGTAGCAAGAAAACACTCTGAAGAAAAAGTTCTTAAAGGATTGAAGGCTATCATTGACAAACAACAAAACGATAATATATTAAAACAATTTTCAGGGGATTTCGAATTAAGCCTGAACCATCAGTATCAGAATAGAAGGGCTAATTTGAGCAGTATGGTACTCGAAATCACACAAAAATGTAATTTTAGGTGCAGTTACTGTATGTATGGTGATAACTACTCAAATAAGAGAAAGCACTCAAAAATATCCATGAAGAAAGACGTTGCATTACAAGCAATAAAGTATTTCCTGGATAATTGTGGAAGTGAGAACCCAATAATTACCTTTTTTGGTGGAGAGCCATTCCTCTTCCCGAATTTGATTGAAGAATGCATGGAATACGCCAGGGGGATTAATCCAGACACAAAATTCACTATTACAACAAACGGTTATCTCCTTAAACCTCCCCACTTTGATTTTATTAGAAAATTTCAAGCCAGGGTTTCAATAAGTTTTGACGGTCCCAAAGCTATTCACAACTCACATCGCATTCTATCTGGAGGAGGTGAAACATTTGACACTATCATGAAAAACATTAAAGATCTATTTTATATAGATGCAGATTACGTAAAAGAAAATTTCATGCTTTTTTTGACATTAACAGATATAGAAAACTTAGGAAAACTTTCATTATTTTTAGGTGAGAATCAAATTCTAAACGAATTGCCCGTATCTATCAATAAAATTACGATCAGGGGGTTGAAAGAAAATGTGAATGAATTCATGCGCACCCTTCCAGGAGATACATATTTAAATAAATTAGTGAATGAATATATTGATAGTTATCAAGGCGATAAGAAAAAACTCGTAAAAGCCCATAATGCATATTTTTTCCCTCAGATAAAATTAGTTTCGGTCCGTTTCCCTATTGAAAAAAGCTATAATTTATGCAAAGTATGCACTATTGGTGATAAGAGATTATTTGTAGATGTCAACGGAGATTTCAGAGTGTGTGAAAAATCACACGACCTGCCAATAATAGGTGACATAAATCAGGGTTTGAACTGGGACGCTGTTGACCGGATGAAGCATGAATTTCTCTCAACCACCAACCCTTGTAAACAGTGCTGGGCAGTGGGACTATGTAATGTATGCTGGGTTGACATCTATGACAATAACGGGCAGGTAAACAAAAATCTCAAAGAAGATATCTGCAAAATTAGGTTGGCAGAATATTCAATTGCTTTGAGAGTTTTCATGGAATTAACGGAATTATTGGGCGACAATATATTCCCAAAAGCCTCTTCCTGACCAACAGCAATTGTTTTCTCCACCTATCATCGAGTTTGTACGGTACACTACCCACTACCAGTTTGGTTGAAATGGTTTCCTACGGTGTAATTTTAGAAATCACTAACTGCCACGATTCCTTTTCTTCGTTTTCAACCAACTGATAGAGATGACCACCACTGATGGTAAAAGGAGGCGCCATAAGTGGAGATGTATCTCTTAGCGGGATAAACGTACGTTTCAATTGTTTGCCGCTCATATCAAAAATATAACACTCGGAGAGCTTGTCTTTCTTGACATATGTTATGACATATATCTTCCCATCCGCCACCACGCACTTACGAATAGCCGGATAGTACTTGGGCTGTATGGTTCTGTTTTTTATATATTGCGCATAACTTTTATCTTTCATATTTTCCATCAAATCCTTTATTATGAAATCCATATCGCTGTCGGAAAAAGTGATTTTGGCGGGATTCAATTCTATCGAATGAAGCAGTTCACCATTTTTATCTAAAATATCGATGCGAAATCCCTCACCATGGGCAAAGATTATTTTGTTGTTATAGACATCAAAAAAATAAATTTCAAACAAATCTTTTCTCCCATCCTTGTGAAGGGCCCATTTCATCCTGTAGTACTCTTTTATCTTTCTAAACTCGTGATCATAAATATTATACGCTATATAAAAATCGTCGGCCTCTTTCAAGATTCTATCACTGATATATTTGTCGGCAATTTTTCTTATCATATAGGTGGTTAATGGGCTTTTCTTCTCCTTTATAAGATTCCCCGAGAGATCATAAAAGCCCACTTTGCTTGAGCTGCTGATCATTATGGAATCCGGGAGTATTTGAGGGAAAGCAAAGCTTTTGAATTCGCCGGGTCCTTCACCTTTTTTCCCAATGGTTTTAATCAGCTTAAAGTCTTTCATTGCGTACATCTTGACCTTGTAGTTGTCTTCGATCAATATAAAATTCTTTGCCGCCACCAGGTATTGAGGGTTTTCCAATCCCTCCAGGTCAACCAGTGACATTTTCGGTGAACTTAATAGGTAAGTTGCTCCCACCAAAACCAAACTGATAAAAAGCAATGACTTTCGAATCATAAAAACCTCCTTTGCCGTATTGTATTTTATGTTAAGTCAATAGCATAGCACAGAGAGAAAAAAAAATCAAAAAAAAACACTCTAGCATCCTCCCATTTTTTGTTTCCAAATACCTGGAATTGATTCTGTGAACCGGGCTCCCGCACATTTCTTGCTGGCTTTACAAAAAAACCGGTCATCGGCATTTTTTAGGGTTCGGCCTATTTCCGATCCTCGGAAATCACGGCCTCACAAGCCGACATCAAGAATATGTGCTGCGCCCTCTCCTCCATGCAAAAAAATGGGGAATTTTAAGGAATTTTAAGGGGACAGGCAAGTGAAATTCTAAGCCAAAAGAAAAGAGTTTGCTTAAGGTAGATAGGATTAACTTATCGAACCCTCACAGCCAGGTACAAAGAAAAAGTACCAGACAAAAAAAACTTACGGAAAAAAAGTGGACAGGCAAATTTTTATCGTCAAAACGCTTCGCCTAGAAAAATTGAAAAAATCCTTGCGAATTTTTTTGGGTTATGGTACTCTAATGGGGTAATGTCTGAAAGGCTTGTTTTTATTTTTGTTAGTATGGTAAAACATAAAATGGTCATAATAAAAAGGAGGAATCATGAAACCATTAAAGCTTAACAAGAAACTAAGTTTAAACAAAAGAACGATTGTCAATTTGAACAATCATGAAATGAAAAATGCTTATGGTGGGGTCACTGGACCGGGTACGGCATGCACCTCACTTGATAAAAGGACAGAGCCTTTCCCTACTTGTGTAACTTGCGAAACTTGCCAAACTTGCGAAACTTGCGTGAGTTGTGAATCCGGAGATACCACTATGCCGCCTGAGCTATGCTGCGTTTGCGAAACTGATCCTAATCCCTGATCCCGGTATTTTCACCCTTTTGGGCTGCCATTTCCAGGTAGGGTGAAGAAAAAAAGGACAGGCAAAAAATTCAATAATTTTTTCTTTGCGTTTCTTCACACTTTTCCTCGCAAACCCACAACCCGTGACCCGTAACAAGATGAAGCTCTTTTTAAATGAAGAATTCAGGCTAGTTGTTTATTGTAATCATGGCATGTTTCTGGTATAATAAGTTCTAATAAAAATTCACTGTTCTATCATTCTCAAGAATAAAAATCAAAAATCAATAAAATAATAATCATGGAGGTGAAATCATGAAAACGAGAAGGGAAAATTCTCAAAAGGCGCACATGGTGCCAAAAATCCTTTTTACGGTCCTGTCAATATTTCTTTTATTGGCTGCATTTTCAGTGTTTGACGGTGCAATTGCAACTGCACACATCACACCCGGCAAAGATAAGGCAATGAGCTCCGCTCCTTCAGATATTGCCGAACTTCCCTGCATTCCTGACTGGGCAAAACGCTTTGCAGCCCCGGTTGAAGGCACATACATCGGCCCCCCGGTGCAAGTTCAACCGGCTCCTAGATACCAATTATTAATGGAGGTAGAAATCACCAGTGATGTATTTTGTACCCACTTTGATAAGGGAAATTCCCTTACAAAAATTTATATGGGTGACTATCCCGGCAATCAAATCATTGTGCATAATATCACAAAAAACCTGATCGGTTACTCGCAAGTTTTGAACATTCCCTATGGGTTGACCTGGCTCATCGAGGATCTTGACAGGGATGGAAACTTAGAGCTTGTGATTCAACGGGGTGATCCGGGGTTTGGCGGCCACGGCTATCTTGACATTCATTCGGCTCCTTCCTGGGAACTTAGAACACGTATTGTCCTGGAATACATGAAAATATATTTTTATCCGCTTGCCGTGAATGTGGATAATGATCCGTACCTGGAGCTTTACCTTTCTCCCGCTTCACTCTGGGGTTTTGAACGTGCCATGGTTGTCCAATACGATCCCCAAAACGATACGTTTGTGGTGACAGACGATTTACTTGCTCCTACGTTCCATTATGGTCAATCCGCGGCCGCAGATTTTGATGCGGATGGTCAAATAGAAATCATTACCGGGAACTATGATGGATATGGGTTGTTTGAATATGGAGGAGGCGGAACCACTTCCGAATATTACGGTCTTCACTATAAAGGCTTGATCAGTGGAGCTATTCCTGGTAACTGGGCCATATCGTTACGTCCAAAACCCGATAATTTGCATTATGCGATGCTGGGAAGTTCTTCCTTTGAAATCGGTTTTACGTATCAACTTCTAAAACCCAGCGGTGACGATAATGCCTTTGAGATTGTCGAGTCTTTTAACCAGGATACCGGATATGCCGGGATTCATCCCAGTTATGCCATCGATGATGATAATGATGGACTGGACGAGATATGTATGGGCTTTCACCCCTATAGGAAGGTATATGAATGGAGTACTTCTTCAGGTCAGTTCATTCATATCTGGACCTGGGATGAAATTGATCAGGGTACGTTCGTGAGATTTGCTGGCACTGACCTGGATCAGGATGGTTACAACGAATGGTGTATGGTGAACCACTTGAATATACTGAAATTTTTCGAGCGTCGGCTTCTGGCTGTTCAGGAATACTGAAAATCAAAAAAAGAGATAGGCAAATTTTTTTCCTGGAATCAACGCTTGAAATAAAAAACGACTTATGAAATAATTGAGGAGTAAGACTTTGAATTAAAATAATAATATTCAAAAGCAAAATGAATGTGACAAAAGAACAACAACAGCACATGGTGGCAAACCTTAACAAATCCTTTGAGCTATTAAAAACGGTGATGGAACTAAAACTGGCCTATTTAAAAAAGATGTATCCCGACAAAACCGAAGCGGTGTTAATTCGAAAAATTCACCTGGATGTCATAGAGGCAAAAGAAAGGCAATGGAAATTGCAGAAGATTTAAAGATTTTATTAAAAAGAGTTTGCAGCGAATTAAGAAAAAATAATTTGCAATTTTGCCTTGCCGGGGGATGGGCTGTTTCAATGATAGGCATTGCCAGGACAACCCTGGATATCGACATTCTTATCGTTTTCGATGAAAACATTAAAAAAAAAGTGGTTGCAATTTTTGAAAATTCCTTTAATCTTATTCAAAGTCATGAAGAGGAGATGGAACTTAAAAATATTACCATATGGAGGAATATCGTTTCTCTTAAAGGCAAGACAGAGCCTTTCATCCTGGATTTGTTAAAAGCAGATAACGATTATTTGAAGACCGCGATAGAACGGAGAACCGAAATCGATTATGAAGGCACGATAATTCCTATTATTTCAATTGAGGATTTAATTATCATAAAGCTGGCTTCTTTTCGTAAGCAGGATCAAGTTGATATAGAAAATTTAATTCAATCCGGGACACCGATAGATTGGGAATACCTGGAAGACACCATCAAAAAATCTAGCCTGGACTGGAGTTTCATCGAACAAATAAAATGAATCAAAAGTTTTTGCGGGGGGTCCAGGGGGGCGGTTTTTTCAAAAAGAGCCCCCCTGGCCGCCGGAGGCAAAAAATTCTATTCTATTTTTTCCGGGCCTTCTTCTTTTCATCATTTTCACCCTTTTGGGCTGCCATTTCCAGGTAGTGGGAGGGTTTGCCTTTCAGAAAATGATCAAACCAATCCAATATCATTTTATAATATAATTTACGGTGAACCGGTTTGCGAACGCCGTGCCCTTCATCCGGGAACCAGACATAGACACTGGGGACCTTTTGCTTCTGTAAGGCCGTAAACATCTGCTCCGCCTGTTCGATGCGAACCCTGAAATCATATTGCCCATGAATAACCATGGTTGGCGTTTTGAAGTTTTTGGCATACCAGATAGGGGAATGCTTTATATATATTTTACTATTTTCCCACGGCGCACCTTTAAATTCTGTTTCTGGGAAAAACTGTTCATCGGTGGTACCATAAAAGCTGGTAAGATTGGACAGGCCGGCAATGGTTACAGCAGCGGCAAAACGTTGGGTTTGACCGATAATCCAATTGGTCATGTATCCGCCAAAACTGCCGCCGGTTACTCCCATTCGTTTTTCATCCACATAGCCCAGTTCAAGAACAGCGTCGGTCACCCTCATGAGATCACGGTAACACATACCGCCCCACTCTTCCCAAACCTGGCGGCTAAATGTCTCACCGTATCCCAAAGATGCCCTGGGATTCGAATATACAACAACATAACCATTGGCAGCCCATAACTGGAAATAAAACCGGTAGTTGATGCTGGACATACCGTGAGGCCCACCATGAATAGAGAGAATCATGGGATATTTTTTTCCTTTTTCAAATCCTACGGGTTTGATAATCCAGGCTTGTATTTTTGCCTCATCTTCACTTTGCACCCAAATCTCCTCCACTGGCTGCGTGTAAAACTGTTTCATAATCGGATCATTGAAAGCCGTCAATTTTTTCCACTTTTTTCCATAGGAATAAAGTTCATTCTGGTTTATATCGTCACCCTTTAATACAATGAAATTTTTTCCATCCGCGGTCAAATCCCATCCCCTGATGACATATCTTCCCATCATAATATCCTGGAATTCTCCCCCTTGCACCGGGACCGCTTTTATATTGTAAACGCCGTCGGTCCCATAGAGAAAATAGATTTTTTTACTGTCCGGGCTCCATTTAAAACGTCTAACACTTCGATCCAGTTTTTCGGTTAATACGTTTCCGGCGAATTCCCCGTCCCTTTTGGCCGCAACCACTTTGTAGTTTTCACTTTCATAATTGTAAGTAAAGATACTTCGGAAGGCAATATATTTTCCGTCCGGGCTGTAAGCGGGGCTGTGGTCCGGGCCGCGATTTTTGGTGATTTTTTTTATTTTACCATCCGGGACCGAAACGGTATAAATATCTGTATTAATAGTGTCCCACCAATCCGGGTCACGGTTGGACACAAAGGCAATTTCTTTGCTGTCCGGGGACCAGGTCATGGAGGAATCGCCTTCATCGGCGCATTCTCCACGGGTTAATTGCACTGGTTTTCCTTTTCCTTTTGTCTGCACTGACGGAACCACAAAAATTCTCCTTCGTTTTCCATCATCCCAGGACCGGTAATGATAATAGCGAAGGTGGGTAAGATAGCGAACATCTCCCAGTTCTTTTTTGAATTCATCCGCATAGAGCTTTCCTACCGAGGAATAAAAGGCAATCCACTTCCCATCCGGGCTCCACTTGGGGGAGCTGGCACCGGAAGAAATATCGGTAAGTTTTTCTGCCTCACCCCCGGTGATATCGATGATATATATTTGACTCTTTTTTTCTTCCCGGGCAGCACTAAAAGCTATTTTCCGGCTGTCGGGGCTCCAGGAAATACCGCTCTCGATCGCGGGATGTGCGGTTAATTTTCTCATGTTCTGGCCATTGATGTCCATGATATAAATATCGCTGAATCTCTTTTTCTTTTTCTCGCAGTAAAAGCTGACAGTAAAAGCGACTTTTTTACCATTAGGAGAAATAACGGGATTGCCCACATTTTTGAAACTGTGCATATCATCGACAGTAACGGCTCTTTTTTGTTCTCCAGCCGACCCGGGTACGCTTAAACCCCAGGATACCACTATCAATATGACGAATAAAATCTTCCAATTATGTTTCATGGATTATGTCCTCCTTGATCTTATGTAAATGGAATTGATTTTCATTTGATTGGTTTTAACCATGACACATGATACCATCAAAAATGCTGTAATGCAATAGGGAAAGTGCCAGACCAGCAATTCTAATTTTAGCCGCGAAGGCATTTACAATGCGGTAAAAAGCACGAAGGGTTTTTTTCTTTTTATTTTTAGCCACGAAGTTACACGAAGTTACACGAAGAAAATATAATAATATTTGAATTTTGGTCAATTGAATTTGTTTGAAGCAGCGGGTCGAACGGACCTACCGCGTTGAGGTTGTAGACGAGAAAAAAAAGGTATGCGCGGCGATAGATAAAGTTCTTTATTTCAGGAAGAAGAACTAAACAAAGAAACAACAGATGGGAAGAAAAGAGGTCAGGCGAAAAATCCTAAGATGACTCATCTGTGGAAACTACTTTTAGAGTGATTATCGTCATATCATCGTGTTGGACATTAAGGCCTGAAAAGTACCGTACTTTATCAAAAATGGTTTCCATCATGCTTTGAGAACTTATTTGGGGATTTTCCTTTACTGCCTGTATCAACCCCTTTTCTCCGAATTCATTTGAATCATTGTCTACCGCTTCAATAAATCCGTCAGTATAGAGGATGAGCCAGTCATTATTTTCAAGTTGCAGTTCGTATTCCTGGAGAGTTTGTGAAAAAGCCCTTGTTTTTCTTAACCCCAAGGCAATGCCTTCAGGTTTAACCATAATACTTTCCCCGCTTTTGGCTGAGTAATGAAGAACAGGATTGTGACCGGCCCTGGCACAAACGATTTTTTTTAATTCCCAGTCCAAAACAGCAATAAACATGGTTACGAAGGATCTCCTGTCCATGGTCTTATAAATCAATTCATTTATTTTAATGAGAACCGCTTTGGGGGATGTATTTCCGCTCATGTAGGATTGGACAAATCCTTTTGTAAGGGTCATGTAAAATGAAGCAGAGATTCCTTTTCCTGAAACATCCCCGATAATCATTGCCAGTTTATTTTTTCCTAGCGGTATAAAATCATAGTAATCACCGCCGACTTCTTTTGCGGGTTTACACATCCCGGCAATATCAAATCCCGGTATATCCGGGACTTTACCTGGTAACAGGGATTTTTGAACATTCCAGGCAATTTCCAGTTCTTTAGCCATATGCTCCCGTTCAATCTCAGATTGAATATTTTGCAATGACACCAGGGTATAAAATTCACCCTTTATTTTAAATTGGGTCGCATGTATCGAAAAGTACATGGTTTTTCCGTCAGATTCAATCTTTAGCGACGTGCTTTCCCCGGATTTAAGATTAAGCAGCGTCTTCACCAGCGGTTTACTGAATTGCTCAAGGGACTTTATGTTCTTTATGTAACTGACATTCAAAAGTCGTTTGGCAGAGGAATTAAGAAGTTCGACGTCACCGTTGGCTTTATATGAGATCAACCCAACCCCCACAAGCCTTATCACAGTCTGCAAATACCGGAAATGCTCTTCTTTTTCGGATCGGAGGTTCAAAAACCGCCGGATGATCTGGTTAAAGGAACCTCTTAAATCGTCGGAGGATTTTCCCAGATTCTTGCTGGAAAAGGTCTGGGTAAAATCATCGTGTTGAATGGATTGAAGAAACCGATTAAGTTCCCGATTTGTTTTTTCAACAAAATGAATAAGGCCGTAAACTTGGTATATAACTAGTATTGCCATTGCTATCTTAGTCAAAAATAAATCCGAAGACAGCACAAAATACACCAGCAGGAATACCGTTGCCATGAGTACCAGGACACGACCAACCACAATCACCCTGAACCGGTCAATTTTCATATTGCTCAATCCTTACCGATATATATTAAATTCTGCTATTATAATTATACAGCAATCTCATCAGCTTTTCACTATTTTAAGTGGATTTAGAGACAGTCAATCATGATGGCCCGACGCCCTTAGATTTCTCGCTTTACATCTCTTATGCTATGAAATATCTTTGCATCCTGCTTCGTAAAATGCTTGATGCATAACTTCCTGCAATAGAGCCACACTTAGGTCCATTTCGATGGAACCGATATGAATGCTTTCAGCCTCATGCAGATGCATTTGTCCAACCTCTGTTTCGGTCCAAATTTCACGCTTATCTTCTTCTCCTATTTCTGAAATGTACGCTTCGATGGCTTTTTCCACAGGCGTACAATAGTTGGCGTCGATTACGCCGGGGGGTTTACATTGGTTTACAATCTCCTTCCACGGGTCTGATTGACTTCCGGATGAAGAACGAACAATCTCTATGATATCTTGGACAGCATCGAATAGACTTTTTGTCATCCTTTACTCCACCTTAGACTTATTCCTTTGATAGAACAATATCGACCTTACTTTAGACGCCATGGGTTAATCATATCATCAAAAAGTTTGCTATGCAAGAACTGGTGCAGTCAATTTTCCGCAAAAAAAGTTAGAATATTAGGCACCGTCTACACATATCTATTTCTTTAAGAATTTTTCTGCTCGGGTCCAAGGAAAAGCGTCTATTACCCTTATAGATTTCCCTTCTATAACAGCTCTTTTGGCTTTTTTGTCTTTATCAAACAACCCCACAAATCTTTCACCATGAGGCCAGCCTCTTTCGGGTGTCTTCCATGGAAGATCAAATGCTGAGAAATATGAAGGATATACTCTTTCAGGAAAATCCATTGTGCTCTTAACATACTTTACCACCTTTCGAAAAAAATAATATTGTTCTTTCGGACTTGCATTATATACTTCATCGGAAGGGCAAGATATCATTTTGAGAAGAATGGGTTTATTTGGGTAAAGATTTTGAAGTTCTGATATCTCTTTAATGTGCAACTTTGTCTGGTTTAATAGTTTATCAGCATTGACTTCGGTGTACCAGTCGCAGTGAACATCTGGAAAAAACCAATCAATCGCTTCCGCGATTTTCGTATAGGCTTTATAGCCATTAGGTCTTAAAGTTGTTGATACTGGCAAGTTAGTCATTTTACAAATCAATTGAATGGCTCTGTGGACATCTCTTTCGGTATATGGACGGTCAGTAAACATGTGTCCCACACAGTAAGCATCCACATATGGAGAAGCTTTTATCGCTGCATTAATTTCGTCATCGTCAGTCAACTCAATTATTCCCATTATTACACCTTGAAAACCTATTCTTTTTGCGATTTGTGGTATACGGCTTAGTAAACCTTTTGAGGAAAATGTAATAACACCATTGAATTCATTTTCATAGAGGAGATTAAGTTCATCAGTAATATCTTTTTCTGTTCCATAATATTTCTTATCTGGATCGTAGGATATAGGTTCATAAGCAATCCACCTAAGTGTTCTAAGTTTTACCTCAAATTCTGATATAATATTATGTTTTTTTTGAGCCTTATTATAATTGATGAGTTGGTAACTACCCATTAAAATACCAATACCTATCAGGACAATGATTGAAATGAGCCGTAATTTTGACTTCCCTTTTGTTTCATATATTTTAAATATAAATATGACTGAGTATAAAAAAATACACCAAATAAGCCAAAAAGCCAGGTATGGCGAAAGTGGATATAGAGTTGTCCATGCCACAGCAATACCCACGATAATAGCACTAACTTTTGCGATTTTATCTGCTAACTTGTCGAAAATGCCCCTTTCATCCGATTCCAATTCCTTTGTCATTGGCTTAAACCTCCTTTCTAAATTTACGGAATAGGAATAACGTACAAATTTTCATTTTGCCCTTTTTAAATACCCCAATATCCTTCCTGCCGGAGTTTCAAAACAGCGTCCCACCAAATTCATCTCATATCTTGTCTTATCTGGAGTCATCTTTAGATCAGAAACATCGATGTGGGCTTCTATTAAATCACTTTTCCTTATTCTCCCAAGAACTTTAACTTCACTTTCTAACTCCCTTCTACCTTTATTCAAAAAGCCATTAATTTCTTTAAAATCCTGTTTAATCAAGAGATCAATTATTTCGCTGTCAAATCCATAGAAAAAAAACTCATCTTTATTAATAGGAAATACTTCACCAAAACCAAGATCCTGTCCCACAATCGACCTGGAGAAGAACAAGGAAACCGGCCGTTCAAAAACTTCCCCCCTATGGTTAAGAAGCGGTTGAGCACTAAGCTCCCTGAAATCTGATAAAGTAGCAATATCCTGAATTCTGTTTATCAAAGCGAGTAATACATGTGACTTTGAGATCAAACTTATTTGCCGCCAATAAAAGTAGAGCCGAGCTAAAAGCTTATATTTATATGGATCTTCATTAATTTCATAGGGTGGCGGGTCAAGAACTCGACAGATTGCATCCAGGTTATTTTCATGGGGAAAGCCAGCTATTACTCCAATTAAAGTGTTTTTGTTATCATACTGCGTCCTCTGCGTTTCTTTCTTTTCTTCTATACTTTTTTTCGCATTTACAATCGATTGAGATATGTTATAATCTTCTATTATTGTTCCCTTCGCTTCGACCTGAATAATTTCTTCTCCTGTGGATGCAATCTCTGAACCTTTTATAGCAATCTCAAAATCCAAATCTTTGTATTTTTTGACTGGAATTATCTCCCAATCTGCTTCTGTAAGACCATATAAACGACTGACTAAAGTTAAAGCAGCACCCACCCCTGCAGATTGAGTTTGCACTTTATTCATCTTGGAACCGGTAAATCGTGATTTTATTGTTCCATTATCAAGATCAAAATACTGTTTGAAAATCACAGCACGAGGTGGAAGAAGTTTTTTCAATTCGCTGTATGTTCTCCATCCTTTCAAATTCATCTGCTCCATAAAAACAGTGTATGTAAGGAACTCTTCTTCTTTAAACTTTAGGCCAGATTCAACCAGTTCATTTAGAGATTTAATACAAGATAATTGGGATAAAAGATCTTTGTTTTTCTCATTGTAATAATCAACCTTTATTGTAAGCATCTCTCAAACCTCCATATTAAAAAATTAACTATTTGTTTCATTAATTCCCACTCCTGGGTTTTTAACCTCTCGAAATTAAAAAGTACCACATCTCCAAAAAAAATTCAAGAGGAAAGAGAGAAAAAAGTTTGGGTCTTCAAAAAAATTTGTGGGTAGACAAATTGCATGGTTGCCTTATTGGGGCTTAAAACATTGTATTTCGTCTCCACCAATCTGTCAACAGCAGGCCCTTCGGGTGGGCAGCCTTTCGGCGTTAAAAGCAAAAAGCCCTTCGGGGCTGCCCACTGTTGACAGATTGGCGGAGCCGAAATCATTTCCAGTTAAGCCCCAAAAAGACAAAAAATATTTGACCATCAAATATTTCTCTTAACCAATTGCTTCTAAACCTGTTGTTATTAGTAGTTTCGGCGCCGATTGTTATCATTTTCACCCACAAATTATTTTGAGGAGGCAAAAGTTTTTTTGGTAAAAAGTCAAAGTTGCAGGTGCAGGCAGAGGCAGTTCAAGAAGTGGTGAAGTTAAGAGGGTAAGAAGGTGAGAAATCACCCCAAAAGTTCTCTTATTTCATCATCTTCGAACTGTAACTGCTTTAATACCCGCTTACAATATATGGGGTCCAGACTCTTCTTTCCCATTTGAACCGGGGCAGAATATCGCCTTCCCTCTACTATTCTTGAATATATAGCATGATCGGTTTTGCCCTGCCTCACAAATATTGCACCACCCTTTTCAAGTACTTTTACAAGCTGCCGGCTGGATAAAGATGGAAATTTAGACATACGCAGGAACTTCGTGAACCTCAAAGGGTCTCAACAAAAAACCTTCTTCTTTTTCTTTATGCCATTCAGGCTCTGTATCCTGTAAAAATTCTATAAGTTCTTCTGTGGATATGGAAGAAACAACAGTATCCGGGTTTTCTTCAATATCCTGTAAATAAAGCTCTATAGCAGAGAGTAGATTTTTTTCCACATCAGCCAGATCAACCCCCCTCGCTGAAACATTGAGCTCAAGACAAACAGCAACATATTCCAGCTTACTTTTCCTGACTATAGCTGTATATTTTCTCGTCATATTTCATGCTCCTTTTGAAATTGATAAGTACCATATCCGGGAGTAAATTTCAAGAGGCCAGTGAAGAAAAAATTCGCAGATGGACCGATCTCCTTCAATTTTCCAGCATCTGGTCATCCGTCCACCAGAAGAACATCAATAAGTACAAAGCAAGTATGGTGCCACTCATTAGAAAGTTTTTGTCAAGAGGGCAGACTAATTTTTTTTATTTTTTCAGCTTAGCACTCGAGGAACTACCCTGCACGATGCCTGGGAGACGTCGAAGGTGGCACAATGTGCGTGTCACGGTGAACGCACCACAATGTCCGTGGTATGTGGGATGCAGGACCTCGCTTGCAAGTATGGTGCCAGGTAAATTATTCATTCACTGGCGGTGACCTGAAAAGACATCGGCGATTGCTGGCGAGGAAACGGCGATTACTTTTTTGTAATCGTCGATTACGTGTGGAGCAGTAGGCAATTGGCAAGAGGAGAAGAGAAGAAGATGAGAGGTTCAGTGTAGTTGACAGATGAATAAGCGAAGAAATATTCTCTGCTAACAAAGAAATTTTCTGCGATCACATAGAAATTTTCTCCGATGACAGAGCAATTTTCTCCGATATCGGAGAAATGGTCTACGATGCCGGAGAAACTTTCTGCGATGACAAAGAAATTTTCTCCGGTAACAGAGAAACTTTCTCCGGTGCCGGAGAAATATGCTGCAATCACAAAGAAATCTTCTCCGATACCATAGAAATGTACTGCGGTACCAGAGAAACTTTCTTCTCCTCATGAGTAATTATCTAAACAGGAAGGGATATTTTCCGCGTTGCATGAGAAAATATCTGCTCTTCGCGAAACTTTTCTTCGATCACAAAGCAGTTTTCTGCGATAAAAGGGAAAATTCAACGCCAAACTTCCTCTATGGCTTTGATTATCAACTCTTTATGCTGTCTGGCATTTTTTATATGATACCACTCCTCCGGCAGTTTATCACGTAATCCCCCTCTGTGTACTGCACGAAGACAAACACGAAAGAAAATCTGCCATACTCTTGTCCCATTTATCCCATATTCTTTTCCTACCTTTGCATAACTTGCCCCATTCAAAACCTTTATCGCAATTGCTATATTTCTTTCTTTCTTCTCACTCATTATTTCACCTCCCCCGGATTCCCATAACTACCACAAACCTGGTATCAACCGGTACCTCACCTTTTGCATATATTCCTTATACCCTTCCAATTCCTTGATCAATACTTTCTCTTCATTCAATATCCTGAAAACAACAACGAATATTAAATATACACTCCCTATCAACATCCAGTAAGACCCTAATGCCAGGGGTGCAAATCCATATATCAGGAATACAGCATCATACATCGGATGCCTTACCACTGAATATAACCCCGTATCGATGACCTTTTGTTTCTCCTGCACCTCGATTACCCTGGAAGCAAACCTGTTCTGTAAAAGTACCACAACGAACATTATATATCCAAGGAGCACCATCATATCGGAGAATATCTTCAGCCACAAAGGTATGGAAGACCAGCCGTAGTATTTATCAAAACCGGGTAAAAGGAAAGTACCGATAAAGAAAAATAATGATATTTTCATGAGAACCTTCTGTTCTTTTTCTTTTTCCTTCATCTTCATCCTTTTTTCCAGGAGCTCCGGGTCTTTCTTGTACAGGTAAAATAAAAGACAGATTGCCGGTGTAAACAGGATAGCCATGAACACCCATGCTTCCCAAAAATAGATCGTCCTTGCTGGTAGGAAAAATAAAAGGACCAACATCACGAATGCGATGGTGATACGGATGATAACTTTCTTAATCAAATTTTTTTTATCGATATTCGTATTTACATTGCTCATATCATTTATCTCCTTTTAATATTTGAGATTTGTTTTATAACATAAAATTTTTATTTATTCAAGACGCCCTAACTACTGCAACCCTTTTCTGGGTATGGTGCTGGTTATGGTGCCAGGTAAATTATTTGACAAAGAAATTTTCTCCGGTAACAGAGAAACTTTCTCCGATGCCGGAGAAATGGGCTGCAATCACAAAGAAATCTTCTCCGATATCATAGAAATGTACTGCGGTACCCTAGAAATTTTCTTCTCCTCATCGGTAATTACCTGAACAGGAAGGGATACTTTCCGCTCTGCAATGAGAAAATTTCTGCTCTTCGCGGAACTTTTCTTCGATCACAGAGCAGTTTTCTGCGATAAAAGGGAAAATTCAACGCCAAACTTCTTCTATGGCTTTGATTAACAAATCTTTATGCTGTCTGGCATTTCTTAGATGATACCACTCCTCCGGCAGTTTATCGCGTAATCCTTTTCTGTGTACTGCACGAAGACAAACACGAAAGAAAATCTGTCCAACTGTTGCTTTATTTATCCCATATTCTTTTCCTACCTTTGCATAACTTGCCCCATTCAAAACCTTTATCGCAATTATTTTATTTCGTTCTTTCTTTTCACTCATTACTCCACCTTATCAAAGACAGCATCAAATAAGCTTTTTGACATTTTTTACTCCGCATTAGACTCATTCCTTTGATAGAACAATATCGACCTTCCTTTAGACGCCATGGATAAATCATATCATCAAACGGGCTGCTGCGCAATAGCTGGCGCAGTCAATTCTTCCGCAAAAAAGTTAGAAAATTAGGCACCGTCTCCACCTCCCAACCGTTCGCCCGGCAAGGTCATCGATTAATAAAAGAACGTCTTTAGAAAACATTGATGCAAGACCGATTGCCTGTCTTTCACCTTCAGCTAAATCACTCAAATTTTCTTGAATCTCAGGTTTCAAAGTTTTTAGTTCAGTTACCTGGATAAAGTCATTGAGTGCATTTTCTATCCTTTCAGTTTCAACGCTTACCTTTGCAAAAAGTTCCCTATAAACCATTGGAGGGATACACACTTCTGAAGCAATCTTTTTTAGAACATAAAGGCAATCTATCTTAGCCAGGCCGATAAGGGGCCCTGTATCACATACAATCCTCATTTTTCCAGCATCTTCTTCACAGTTTCCAAATCCTTTTCTATCTCCTTCTTTGCCTCTTCAGGCGGATAATTAAATATACTCACACGATATCTCCCACAGGTTTCCAGGAATTCCACACGTGACATTCCCGCTAACTCAGCAGCTTTTCCCGAAGATATCTTACCCAATTCAAACATCTTCAAAGCAGCCATTAAACGTATATGCTGTTCCATCTCTTCTTTTGTCATGTGTACAGCATATTCAAATCCACTGGGATATTTTATTGTAAGCTCTTCAGTCTTCGTATTCATAATCCGCCTCCTGGTTAATTTTCATTTTAACGTCATTCTTGTCACCCTTTAAACCAACTAGTTTTACACAATTCACAATAACCTTCATTTTTTTTTCCTGGTCTATAATATAATACGATTTCCTACATTTTGTCAACCTAATCATCGGCCTCCGGCGGCCAGGGGGGCTCTTTTCGA
>JABAOF010021326.1_pt3 | contig 18206 bp, 15 predicted proteins | sample 7062171 | NCBI WGS metagenome assembly JABAOF01 (sample SAMN14538628, study PRJNA623070) | marine sediment metagenome | biome: marine biome [ENVO:00000428]; feature: marine pelagic biome [ENVO:01000023]; material: deep marine sediment [ENVO:00002113] | place: India: Gulf of Khambhat ...
AGAAGAGAACAAAATGATTAAAGAGACTCAGAAGATCATGGGTGATGATTCGATAGAAGTGACGGCGACTTGTGTCCGAATACCGGTCTTCTTCGGACATTCTGAGTCGGTTAACATCGAAACAGAAGAAAAAATATCGCCAGATGAAGTACGCAAACTACTCGAGGACGCACCCGGCGTAACCGTGATTGATGACCCAGATAACCTGAAGTATCCGATGCCCCTACCTACTGAACACACTGATGATGTCTATGTCGGAAGGATACGGGAAGATTTCACGATTGATAACGGGATCAATTTGTGGATTGTGTCTGATAATATTCGTAAAGGCGCCGCCTTAAATACAGTACAGATCGCGGAAGAATTGATAAAAATTGGTCTTGGAAGAGCAGAGTGAAAGCGAAGCCGATTATTGTTCAGAAATTCGGAGGGACGTCTGTAGCTACTGCTGAGAGCAGGATGCAGGTGGTGAAGCAGGTTCGAAGGGCCCAGAGTGAAGGGTATAGGGTGGCAGTCGTCGTGTCAGCGATGGGTCGCGAAGGCGATCCCTATGCCACAGACACCCTCATAAATCTGTTAAGGGCAGGCGGAGGATGGGTTGACAGACGTGATTACGATCTGATCTATTGCTGCGGCGAATTAATCTCTACTGCTGTGATGTCTCATCTCCTTAAGCAGGAAGGGATCCCATCTGTTGGTCTGTCCGGGGAACAGGCGCATATCTTCACAGATGACAATCATGGTGAAGCCGAGATCTTGGAGATTGAACCTCAACGTCTACTGTCTCATCTCGAGCGAGAAGAGGTACCAGTACTTGCTGGATGCCAGGGAGTTGTTCGTGAGAGCGGTAATTATTCCACCCTGGGCAGGGGTGGAAGTGATACTTCTGCGGTGGCTGTTGGGGCTGTATTGCGAGCTGATCTGGTGGAAATCTACACTGACGTGCAGGGAATTGCGGTTACCGATCCGCGGATAGTTCCACAGGCCCCCTTTTTGAAAAAAATAAGCTTCGAAAGAGCATTTGAGATGGCTTCTTATGGAGCTGGAGTCGTTCATCCAAGAGCTGTACGAACCGGTTGGAAGGAGAACATCCCGATTCGCGTTCGTTCAACCTATTCAATGTCTCCAGGCACCCTCATAACTGATACAAAGGATGAACATCCTGTTGTAGGCATCGCAATATTGGCGGCAATGGAGACAATCGCTCTGGCAAAAAATGCTTTAGATCATAGAACAAGAGAGGATTGGGAGCGCAAACGCCTTATAAAAAGCCTCACTGATAGCAAAACAGGGAACCTGATCCTGGGAATAAAATCTGCTGATTCGAATGAACTCATGGAGGCTGTGGAAAAGAGAGGGCTGGCTCTGAAACAACGATTGGGCGATCTATGTTGGATTTCTTTGGTTGGGGAGACGGAAGCTTTGGAGAGACGTATGTCGGACGATCTGGTTCTACTGAGTCGTGAGGGCATTGAAGTAACAGGTAATGAGGCCTCAGCCACAAGAAATACCTATATCATTTCAGCCGAGAACAGGACCAAAGCAGTGGAGATTCTGTACAGAAGTATTTTCGCGTAAGTGGTACACGTCTAAAAACAAATTCAAAGCACCTCATTCACATTGACTCTTTTCATAAGTATGATTATCTTATAAGCAACTTATTCATAAGGACTGGAATAAGTGAAGTGTCCTAAATGCAAAACTGACAATCCAGAAGAATTCTACTATTGTAGTGAGTGCGGAACTAAACTAATTCCCGTTGAAGAAATTTCTGAGTTCACCGAGACTCTTGAAACTCCAAAAGTTGAATTGACCACCGGGTCCACTTTTGCCGGGAGGTATCAGATCATCGAAGAACTGGGTAAGGGAGGAATGGGTAAAGTCTACAAGGCTGTTGATACCAAAATAAACGATAAGGTGGCCCTAAAACTCATAAAACTTGATATCTCTTCAGACGAAAAGACCATTGAAAGGTTTAAAAACGAGATCAAAATCGCCAGAAAAATTAGACACAGGAATGTCTGTCAGATGTACGATCTTGGTGAGGAAAAGGACACTCATTTCATCACCATGGAGTTTGTCCCAGGAGAGGATTTAAAAAGTGTGATCAAGATGTCAGGCCAACTGGCTGTCGGGACCACGATTAACATAGCCAAGCAGGTGTGTGAGGGCCTGGTTGAAGCACATAGTCTCGGTATCGTTCATCGTGATTTGAAGCCCGGAAATATCATGATTGATAAACAGGGTAATGTTCGGATCATGGATTTCGGGATCGCGAGGTCTCGGGAGGTCAAAGGAATAACAGCGGAAGGAATGATGATCGGAACACCTGAATACATGTCCCCTGAACAGATTGAGGGAAAAGATGTTGACCTACGATCAGATATTTACTCACTCGGTGTCATTATGTTCGAGATGGTGACAGGGCGAGTCCCTTTCCAAGGCGAGTCATCCCTAAACATTGCCGTGAAACACAAGACAGAGGCGCCCTTGGACCCTCGGAAATTCAATGCTCGAGTGCCTCTGGAGTTGAGCTTGGTAATCCTGAAATGTCTGGAAAAGGATCGGAAAAAGAGATTCCAAGAAGCGGAGGAAGTCATTGCTGAATTGAAAAAGATAGAAGAAGTGATTTCTGAGGTCAAGAAGAAGTCACCTGAAGAGAAAATTATCACTCCTCAGTTGAAAAGGGGGATACCCAAAAAGATTTGGATTGTTGCAGCGACATTGATCGTGATCTTCGGGATCATTTTCATAGGCATTCTCTACTTCCCGAGTATGAAACCAACAATCCCTGAAGAAAGAAACATGTTGGTCGTCCTTCCATTCGAAAATTTGGGTCTTCCTGAAGATCAGTATTTTGCAGATGGAATAACAGAAGAAATTACGAGTCGGCTGGCAGCCATACACATGCTCGGCGTTATTTCACGGACAAGTGCGATCCAGTATAAAGACACGAATAAGACAACCAAGCAAATAGGAGAAGAGTTGAATGTCGATTATATCCTCGAAGGAAGCGTTCGCTGGGACCGGAGCCCAGAAGGCTTGGGCCGAGTGCGGGTGACACCACAGCTCGTCCGGGTTGCCGACGATACGAACTTCTGGTCCGAACGCTACGACCGGGTCATCGAGGATATCTTCTCGGTCCAGTCCGAGATTGCCGAGCAGGTCGCCAGGATGTTGGACCTTACCGTGCTGGAGCCAGAACGTCTAGCAATAACCGCCAGACCTACAGAAAACCTCGAAGCCTACGACTTTTACTTAAAAGGAAGAGAACATGAGGACAGGGGCTGGGCCTATTTAGATGACCAAGAGTTTGCTGCCGCCATCAGGATGTTAGAGCGCGCGACAGAATTGGATCCTGACTTTGCGCTTCCTTACCTCAGGATGTCCTACATCCACTCCAGGATGTATTTTTTCGGGGTGGACAGGACAAAGGAGCGCCAAGCAAAATCAAGGACCGCTGTGAATAAAGCATTGGAGCTGCAACCAGATCTTCCCGAGGCGCATCGCATATTAGGATTCTATTATTACTGGTGTCTTTCTGATTACGATCAGGCTGCAGAGATCTTTGAATCCGTCCAGAACGCCCGCCCCAATTATGATCCCCAGCTGCTTGGATATATCCAGAGGAGGCAGGGCAAGTGGGAGCAGTGTCTGGTAACCCTCGAAAGGGCCTTCAGGATCAATCCTCGTGATACACAAATCGCCTATGAATTGGGTGGAGCTAATATCAGTATGCACAGGTTCNNGGTCATCTTCCAGCTCAACTCGGGAAGATTGCCATCTACATACTTTCAGAAGGGAATACAGGGAAAGCGTGGGATCTATGGGAGACTCTTCCTCAACACCAATTAACAGATTACATGAGATTCACTCTCAACATGCTCGAACGCAACTACCAACAGGTGCTGGAATGGCTGGACTCACTCGCTTATGATGTTTATGAAGATCAGCATTTTTATTTCCACAAAGATCTGGCTTATGCTTCTGTTTATCACGCCATGAACGATCCCTCTCTGATGAAGGCTCATGCCGAATCGGCACGTACAGTGCTGGAGAAAGCCGTGAATGAACGGGCTGAGGATCCGAGAATTCATGCAGCCCTTGGCTTAGTCTATGCCTACCTTGGTCGTGATGAGGACGCCAGTCGAGAGGGAAACCTAGCCAGAGAACTGCATCCCGTATCTAAGGATGCTGCCCAGGGGCCGATATACCTGCTGAACTTAGCCAAGATTTATACAGTGATTGGGGAATCCGAAATAGCTATCGACGAGCTGGAATACCTTCTTTCTATCCCCCATGCCGAATATCTTTGGCAGCTTGTTTCTGTTCCTCAGTTGCTACTCGATCCCCAGTGGGATTCGCTGAGGGAACATCCGAGATTTATTCGTTTATTAGATGAGGAATGAGACCTCCTACAAAAGGGCTGCGATTAGATTGTGGGTCTCTTTTGTCGTAATAGACAGAATTAAGCCGTTGTGTCTACGACTTCGGCTTTTGGGGCGTTCTTTCTAATAGATTCGATACCTTTTTTGCATCCAGCTTTTGAACTGTAACTTTCGCCTGTGGCAATGACCTGATTGTTGGCCGCTAGTAGTCTGAATCTGAAGCCGCCTTTTCTGTCTTTGTAAATTTCAAATTTAGCAGGCATATTACCCTCCCACGTATTTTAACTTGATGTATATTAATAGAGTTAATACATGAAGTCAACAGGAATTAATCGAATCGGAAATAGGACTTTTACTAATCCCTTCCTTTGTTCGATCAGCCTCAGCGAATGTTACTTCTTACCCCAACTCAACCACTATATACGTTTGTATCCGTCTCCCTGATGTCCATCACCGGACACAAGTGTCACATTTTTGACCAAATTAACGCCTTAGTCTAACCGATATACTAGGGGAAAAACCTGCCAAAAAAATGGCACATTTCTTGCTCAATAATATTCGAGACTAAGATGTAGCTTTCCCCATGGTGATATTGGGGAAACAAAAGGATAAATACAATAGGGATGAGAAGGAAGTTTTCAGTGGCTGACGAAATCAATCGCAATTTAACTACAGAGTCAAGAACTGTCGAAGCCGATGTGTAAAATCCTTTTACTCTTTTATAAAATTCAAATCATGTATAGCTTGCACACATTCATGCTAAATTATTGATATACAATGAAATATGATATTTTCAAATTGGCACAGATTATGCAAATCATTTTACCTTGGGGAAAGGTTAAGAGTCAGGAAGATGTCGATTGATAAACATAAAATAAAGCGGCAACAAAACGCTCAGCTCAAGCGTATATATATATGGAGGTAACAGTTAATATTAGCCTATGTGTTTTAAGTATGGTAGACAAACTCATGACATTCTGAAAGGACTCTGTTGATGATATGCCCGAACTGCCAATTTGAAGATAACAACGGCATGCGTTTTTGCCGGCAGTGTGGCACTTTGCTTCACTCTTCAGAGAATTCGGTAAACTCTAATCCTCATAANNGATGATCTCACTCCTGGAACGACCTATTCTGGAAGGTATCAGGTCATAGAGAAAATGGGTGAAGGGGGGATGGGCACAGTCTACAAGGTCTACGATACAGATTTGAAAGAAGTTGTCTGTTTGAAACTCATAAATTCTAAAGTTGTCTCAAACAAGAAGACAATCGATCGATTCCAGAACGAAATCAGGCTAGCCCGGAGAATTTCCCATAAGAATATCTGTCGCGTCTATCATCTCAGCCAAGAGCAAGGTGACTGCTACATGATTATGGAGTATGTGCCCGGAAGAGATTTAAAAAGTATGATCAAGATGACCAGAGAATTGAGCACAGGCACAGCCATCAGGATCGGCAAGCAGGTCTGTGAAGGATTGCGTGAGGCCCATAGATGCGGGATCATTCATCGTGACTTAAAGCCGAGCAATATCCTCATCGACAAAGAGGGAGAAGTACGGATAATGGATTTCGGCATTGCTCGTTCAGTCGAAGCCAAGGGGATAACCGCTTCGGGTGTCATTGTAGGGACACCCCAGTATATGTCTCCCGAGCAGGTGGAAGCAAAGGGCATAGACCATCGCTCGGATATTTATTCGTTAGGAGTCATTCTATTCGAGATGGTGACAGGGAGGCTTCCGTTTAATGGGGGATCATCCCTGAGTATTGCTTTGAAGCATAAATCAGAAATACCTCCAGATCCTCTGCAATATAGCTCCCAGATTCCTGATGATTTGAGTCGTATCATCCTAAAATGTATGGAGAAGGAAAAGGAGAAAAGGTATCAGAACGTCGAGGAACTCCATGCCGATTTAACCGCTGTTGAGGAGCAAATAGGGACAACAGAGATTGAGAATGCTCAGATGAAGATGGCCCCAAAGAAAGAGCCTAAACTGATATTTAAGAAACGCTGGTTGATGATCGCGGCTCTGTTCATTGCCATGAAAGTCGTAGGAATCACTATTCCCCAGATGACAAGAGATCGACCGATGGCTCTGCCTGGAGATAGGATGCTTGTAGTTTTACCGTTTGATAACCTTGGTCCCCCTGAGGATAGCTATTTCGTCGATGGGATAACCGATGAGATCACCAGCCGATTATCTGCCCTGGATGGGGTCGAGGTCATTTCCCGAACCAGCGCAGCCCGGTATAAAGAGACACACAAAACCACCAGACAGATCGGAGAAGAGCTTGGTGTGGATTACATGCTCGAAGGTTCTGTGCGTTGGAACAGGACTAATGGTGGGCAAGGTCGAGTCAGGGTCACTACTCAGCTTGTCAGAGTCTCTGATGATACACATCTCTGGGCGAACTCTTATGACCGCGTTATCGGAGATGTCTTTTCTGTGCAGTCTGAGATTGCCGAGGAGGTGGCTAAGAAGTTAGACCTCACCGTCCTGGCACCAGATCGCAAGGCTTTGTATGCAAAGCCTACTGAAGATTTGGAGGCTTATGACTACTACCTTCGGGCAAAAAAATATGAGTATAAAGGCTGGCTCAATCAAGATTCAAATCAATTCAACCGAGCCTTGGAGCTGTTGGAAAAAGCGACTGAACGAGATCCAAATTTTGCCTTGGCTTATGTCTTGATCTCTCAGATCAATACTAGGATGTACCATTTCGGAACTGACCGCACCGCTGAGCGCCTGACAAAAGCCCGAATAGCCGTGGACAAAGCCTTGCAGCTTCAACCGGATCTTCCTGAGACAAAAATCGCCCTGGCCCAGTATTATTACCGAGGACACCTTGACTACGAGCGGGCAGCAGAAATATTTGAATCAGTCCGCAAGGCTCATCCAAATCTCTCTCCGACATTACTCGGTTATATACAAAGGCGGCAAGGAAAATGGGAGCAGGGCCTAGCGACCTTAGAAGAGGCCGCTAAGTTGGATCCTCGGTCTACACAGCTGTCATACGAAATAGGTATTACATATTTAGCTATGCGAAGGTACGGGAAAGCTGCTGAATGGTTCGATCGAGCTCTATCTATAGATGCCAATCGTCTGACACCTTTATTGGGGAAAATATCCATTTCTGTTCTTTCCAAAGGGACTTTAGAAGAGGCTCGGAGCCTGATAGTGACATTACCGTCCCATCCACTCACAGATTATATGGAAATCACCTTAAGCATGCTGGCCAAGGACTACCAGGGAGTCTTAGACAAGCTCTCCTCATTGGCATATGATACGTTCAAAGAACAGCATTTTTATTTTCATAAGGACCTGACTTATGCTGCTGTCTATTATGCCTTGAATGATTTTGCTTTGATGAGAAAGCATGCTGACTCTGCTCGTGCGTTCATAGAAAAACTTGTCACAGAGAATCCAGGAGATACCAGATTCCGGGCTGCTCTCGGACTTGCTTATGCTTACTTAGACCGTAAGGAAGAAGCCATTCAAGAAGGAGAACGTGTTGTTGCCCTTCACTCAGTCGCCAAAGATGCAGCTCAAGGCCCTATATACGTCCTCAATTTAGCCCGAATATATCTTATTGTGGGTGAGTATGAGAGGGCGACTGAGCAGTTAGAATACCTGCTTTCCATACCTTCATGTGAATACCTATGGCAGGTTGTCACTGAGCCTCTATTGCGGATCGATCCAATGTGGGATTCTTTGCGCAGCCAGCCGCGATTTCAGAGTCTTGTAGAAGATAAACCCTAGAAGAAGAATCTCTCTGAACTCCCAATTCGATTGACAGTTCCCAGAGCAAGCATTATTCTATAAATGCTTATGAGAAGAAGGACAGCCTTGACTACCGAATGCCCCAAATGCCACACAAAGAATCCTCCTGATACACTCTACTGCGGAAATTGTGCTACGCCCCTTTCTTCTAAAAAAGATATCCACACCGTCCCGACAAAGACCATGGAAACCCCCGTCAAGCAGTTGAACAGAGGAAGTTTATTTGCAGGGCGGTATGAGGTGATCGAAGAGATCGGCGAAGGGGGGATGGGAAAGGTCTACAGAGTCGAAGACAGGATGATCAAAGAGGAAGTGGCTCTCAAGCTCATAAATACTGAAATAGCGGTAAATAAAAAGACCATTGAGAGGTTCAGCAATGAATTGAAATATTCCCGTAAAATTGCCCAAAAAAATATATGCAAAATGTATGATCTCGATGAGGATAACGGGACTTATTACATCACCATGGAGTACATCGCGGGCGAAAGCCTGAGTAGCATGATCAGGATGATGGGGCAAATGAGTTCGGGCCAGGCTTTATTTATTGCCAAACAGGTCTGTGAAGGATTGGCTGAGGCCCACAGGCTGGGGATCGTCCACCGTGATCTTAAGCCTGGCAACATCATGATCGATAAGAAGGGACATGTTCGGATCATGGATTTTGGGATAGCCAGGTCTCTCGAGGCGAAAGGCATAACAAAAGAAGGGATGATGATCGGAACGCCCGATTACATGTCTCCGGAGCAGGTGGAGGGCAAAAAGGCTGACCATCGATCAGATATATACTCCCTCGGTGTGATTCTTTACGAAATGATGACAGGAAGGCTCCCGTATGAGGGAGAGACGGCCTTGAGCGTGGCCCTTAAACACAAAACAGAGAAGCTACCGGACCCGCGGAAATTCAATGCCCAGATAACAGATGACTTGAGCCGAGTGATAAATAAGTGTATGGAGAAGGATAGAGAGAATCGATACCAGAGTGTGTTGGAGGTTCTGTCGGATTTAGAGATGATCGAAAAAGGGATTACGACGGCTGAACGGGTGATTCCCAAAAGAAAGACGACCACGACGGAATATTTGAAGGGAAAATTTGGGAAGACTTGGATCGTGTTGGTTGCGGTCGTGGCTTTGGCTGTTGTCTTAACACTGGCCATTCAATTCTTGTCAAGAGAAGAGCAAACTTCTCTTTTTGAACAGAAGATGATCGTGGTGCTGCCATTTGAGAATTTGGGACCTTCTGAAGATGATTATTTTGCCGACGGATTGACCGAAGAACTCACGAGCCGCCTATCTGCTGTGCATGGACTCGGGGTTATTTCTCGAACGAGTTCAAAGCAGTATAAAAATACTGAGAAGACCTCCAAGCAGATTGGAGAGGAATTAGGAGTGGATTATATCCTTGAGGGGACAGTCCGCTGGAATCGGAGCCCGGACGGACAGGGCCGGGTGCGGGTTACGCCTCAGCTTATCCGGGTTTCTGATGATACACATCTGTGGTCTGAGATATATGACCGATTCCTCGAGGACATCTTCTCGGTCCAGTCCGAGATCGCCGAGGAAGTCACGAAAAAACTGGATATCACCGTCCTGGCCCCTGAGCGTCAAGCTCTTGTGGCAAAACCTACGGATAACCTCGAGGCTTATGATAATTACCTCCGAGCGCGTAAATATTGGGCAAGTGGATACATTCATCAGAATCTTGAGGAGCACGAGAGGGCGGTGGCCTCTCTCGAGAGTGCAATCGAACTGGATTCTCGATTTTTATTAGCCTACGTTCTTCTAAGCGATATTCATGATCATATCTACAGCGTGGGGATGGACCGCAGAGATGAACGTCTCGCAAAATCCAAAGAGGCTCTTGATAAAGCCATGGAACTAGAGCCCGATTTACCCGAAGTCAAGATGAGATTGGGAAGATATTTAATGAGGTTTTCCCAGGATTATGACCGTGTGCTCGAAATCTATGAATCTGTCCAGAGAACTCGGCCCAATCTCTCTCCATCTTCGATCGGGTATGTTCAACGGAGATTGGGTAAATGGAAGGACGCAATAACCAGTTATGAAAAGGCGTTCAAACTCAATCCCCGTTCCGAATTTGCTGCCCACGCATTGGGCAGGTTGTACGCGTGGATATGGGATTATGAAAAATCCGAGGAGTGGTTCAACCGGGCTTTGAGTATCCGTCCCGATCTCTATTATTCAAAACTAGGGATTGCCCGGCTACCTATGCTTTCAGGAAACTTGGAACAAGCTCGAGCTAGATTGGAGAGGCTTCCCCCGCATGTCCTCACCGATTACAATTGGTATCTCCTCGGGATGCTCGAGCGGAATTATCAGGAACTATTAGACAGACTTTCCTCCACACCTTTTGAGGCGTTTCAGGAGTCTCAGTTTTATATTCCGATCGATCTGGCCCGGGCAGCGGTTTACCATGCCATGGGCGAGGATTCGTTGATGAAGATTCGGGCAGAGTCGGCCCGACTCGAGCTGGAAAGGTTAATCAGCGAACGTGGGGAGGACACAAGGCTTTACGCTCCCCTCGGCCTCGCCTATGCTTATTTAGGCCGAAAGGACGATGCTATAAGAGAGGGAAGACGAGCGGCCAATCTCTATCCTGTCTCACAGGATGCCTTCGAAGGCGTCCGCTATGTCATTAACTTGGCGAGGATATATGCCGTTGTCGGTGAGCATGAAAAAGCCCTAGACCAATTAGAATATCTCCTTTCCATCCCTTGCGGGAACAATTTTTCTGTGCATATCATGGAACTGGATCCGATCTGGGATCCACTGCGTGATCATCCTAGATTTATACAGTTAATTGAAAAACCCCCTCAATTAAACACAGAACCTGTCGAATAATCCAAGAAAACACCTTTGAAGGAACGAGGAGGGATACCGCCAAATCATGAAATTATCTTTTTTTCTTGATCTGCTTTTTATCTTGTTTCATCCTGTATTCTACAGCCTTTCTGGCTTCAAAATACAATGTCGACAGAATCCGGTGAATATCTTCTCTCTCAAGTTTGTCGACATCCTTCTTGATTTTTTTTAAGATATCTCCGAAGGTAAGCTCTGGTTTGTAATCAGGAAATTGATAAGATACAGAGGATAAAATCGAACTGCAGATTTCAGCTCTAATAACCTCTGAAAAACTCAGATCATATTTCTCTGTTAAATATTTAACATAGTCCTCTAGCCAATCGGGAAGAAGAACTTGGTATCTTTTTAACACTTTAACCTCCAAGAATCATAATAACACATATCTAAAATAAGACAATGCTGAGCCTTAAAAAAAAGGATGAGAATTGTTATTGAAAATCGGATTATCTACTTCGGCTATAAAGCCCGATTAATTCTGTTTGAGCCAGGATATGCTCCTCCATCGCCCTTTCTAAATCTGCTTTTCTTATGCCTTCTTCCAGAGCTAATTCGCTATTCAAAGCATACAGTCTAAAGAAGTAACGGTGAGTTCCCGATGGGGGACAGGGACCTCCGTAGTCCAATTTTCTAAAATCATTCATTCCCTGTATACCGGGGATGCTGTCTTCATCGATTTGAGTTGTCACTTCAATGTTAAAGACAACCCAATGAACCCAGGTGCCCATCGGAGCATCCGGATCATCCACGATAAGAGTCAGACTCTTTGCCTCTTGAGGTATGTCCTCGATAATCAAGGTTGGGTTGACATCGATTCCATCACACGTGAATTTGGAAGGGATCATTTCATTATGTTCGAATTCTGGACTTTTTAATCTCATTACGGACCTCCCTTTCTTTTCAAGGTCGAAACCTTAAGCGTGTCTGCCTTTTTATCACTTTATTGCTTTAAATCAAGAATACAGGATTCTCTTGCTGACGTAAAGAATTTTCGTCTAAAAGCCAAATGACGCGTAACGTGAATTTGGATATATCCAAAGATAGTTTTGAAATTTACTCATCCTCTTTTTATAATAAATAGATCATATTAAAAGGCTCATTGATTAGTTCTCAAGGTATCAGATTCCTTAAAAAAAATGCTTGAATATGGTCTTTTTCTGCTGGCCTCCTATTTTGCTGCTGTGGCGGCGACGATTGCTGGTTTTGGGAGTTCTGCCCTGCTGATTCCAGTGGCATTTATTTTCATGGATATCAAAACCGCGATCTTTATTGTGGCTGTTTTCCACCTGTTCAACAACCTGTTTAAGATCAGGTTGTTCTGGAAGCAGATCAATTTTCAGATATTTGTATTGTTCGGTATTCCGAGTATCCTCCTGGCTTTTACAGGAGCTGTTCTTATTTCTATTTTGCCTGTCGATGTCATTAGCAAGATTTTGGCGGCTTTCTTAATAAGCTATGCAACTTACTCTTTTCTCAGACCAAAGTTTTCTTTGAAAGAATCTAAAATTACGGCTGTTTTAGGGGGTAGTTTTTCTGGGCTGTTGGCCGGACTCATCGGCTTAGGAGGAGCCGTGAGAGGGGCTTTTTTAATGGCCTTCAATCTCCCAAAAGAAATATATGTTGCGACTTCAGCCATGATAGCAACAGTCATAGATCTCACTAGGGTTCCGACATACATCGTGACTAAAATGGCTCAAGACACCTCTTTTTATGTTCTCATTCCGTTTTTGATTATCAGCGCATATTTTGGAGTCCGGACAGGTAAGATTCTCTTGACGAAGATCGATCAGGACTCATTCCGAAGAGTTGTGGCCGTTGCTTTGCTGCTTGTGGGAATAAAGATATTAATCTAAGAGGTTTTCTTGAAAATGTGCCTGTCTTCTTTTTTTATTTGAAAAAAAAGTCTTGTGAGGTTATATTGTGTAAAAATTATAATATGACCAGGGGCGGGCAGAGGCGCTGAAAAGAGTAGAGGTGAATGTTTTCGTATATCTCAGAAATCTTAAAATAAACTTAGGGTTAAATTTCTAAGGCTGTGAATTATTAAAACAAATACGAAGAAATGAGAACCATAGGATTCGACAACGAAAAATATTTAAAAGAGCAGACAACGGCCATTCTCGAACGGGTTAAGATGTTCGAGGATAAACTCTATCTCGAATTTGGGGGGAAGCTCCTGTTTGATTATCATGCCTCCAGAGTTTTGCCTGGCTTTGATCCCAATGTGAAGATACGGCTCCTCCAGCAATTGAAGGACAGGGCGGATATCTTGCTGTGTATCTACGCTGGAGATATCGAGCGGAAAAAAGTCCGGGCCGATTTTGGGATTACCTATGATGTGGATGCTCTTAAGCTCATCGATGATTTGAGAGGATGGGGATTGGATGTCATAGGCATTGTGATTACCCGTTTTGACAACCAACCTGCTGCCCAGGTCTTCAAGAATAGACTAGAACGCAGCGGCATAAAAGTCTACACCCACGAATACACTAAAGGCTATCCGATGGATATTGAACTCATCGTCAGCGACAAAGGATACGGAGCTAACGATTACATCGAGACCGAGAAGCCATTAGTCATCGTCACCGGACCTGGTCCCGGAAGCGGGAAACTAGCGACCTGTCTGTCCCAGATGTACCATGATCATGAACATGGGATAAAATCTGGATTTGCCAAATTCGAGACGTTCCCGATTTGGGATTTACCCTTAAAGCATCCGGTGAACGTGGCCTATGAAGCAGCCACAGTGGATATCGGTGATTTCAATCTCATTGATCCCTTCCATCTTGAAGCCTATGGGAAAACAGCAGTCAATTATAACCGTGATGTAGAGATATTCCCGGTTTTGAAACGAATCCTGGAAAAACTGACGAGAACGCACTCTCTATACCAGTCCCCCACGGATATGGGAGTCAATCGAGCCAGTTGCGGCATAGTCAGGGACGGAACAGTCCGTGAGGCAGCCAAACAGGAAGTGATTCGTCGGTATTTTCGGTACAGTTGTGAATATGTCATGGGTCTTGTCGATAGGGATGCCGTTCAAAGGGTGGAGCTTCTGATGGAGGAGCTCAATATTCGCCCAGAAAGCAGGGGAGTGGTCGAACCAGCAAGAGCAGCGGCCGAGGAAGCCCAGCAAAAACAGAAAGGCCATAAAGGAATATTCTGCGGAGCAGCCATTGAACTCAAGGATGGGACTGTTGTTACGGGGTGCAATTCTTCTCTCATGCATGCAGCCTCCAGCTTAGTTTTGAAAGCCATCAAAAGGATTTCCGAAATTCCCGAGGACACAGACCTCCTGCCACCTCATATTATCGGGTCGGTGGCAAATATCAAGAAAAATGTTTTTGGGAAAAAATCGATCAGTTTGAATTTGGAAGAGACTCTGATCGCTTTGAGTATAAGCGCTCATCAAAATCCGGCTGTACAATTAGCACTCCGAAAGTTGGATGAACTCAAAGGATGCGAAGTCCATCTTACACATATTCCCACTCCCGGAGATGAAGCTGGTTTAAAAAATTTGGGAGTCAACTTGACGAGTGAACCCAATTTTTCGACGAAAGACTTATTTACAGCCTAAGCCGGCCCTCCAAACAAATCCCAAAAATCTTGACAAATATATCAATATGTCGTATTTAGATTTTAAAAATATACTATATACAGTATAAAGAAATGTTTTTTATAAAATCTTTAACGAAGGGAATATGATCTGATAAGGAGGGCCGGGAGAGGAATCCCTATTCATCCAGCTTACGCGCAAAGCTGACACGACACTTTGGATGGGCCCTCCTTTAGTTTCATTTTTCAATCAAATATTGGCACAGCCCCTCTGGGCAGTCAATCGTCTTTATGGGTGGTTTGAAAGATGATTTCATGCTTTATTTTTTCACCTTAAAAGGTGACGCTTGGGAATGTCCCCGTCTTTGTTTTTGATGGAGGAATAGTGTATGATTTCAGGAACAAATCTGTGAGGAGATAGAGAGGATGGATGTCAAAAGTTTCATCGAGAAAAAAATTGAGGAGATTCAGACCACGGCCGGATCCGAGAAAGCCATATCTGCTTTGTCAGGAGGAGTCGATAGTTCTACCTGCACAGTCCTGGCCCATAGAGCCATAGGAGATCAATTGAAGGTGATCTTTATCGATGATGGTTTAATGCGCGAGAATGAAGGAGAAGAAGTCAGTGCCATTTTTGAGAACTTGGGNNCTTGGGGATCAGAGTCGATATCATCGATGCCCAAGATGAATTTTTTGAAGCTCTCAAGAGGAAGATCGATCCTGAAGAGAAGAGGAAAGCCTTCCGCAACACGTTTTACACGGTCTTCGGCCGGGAAGTTTTGAAGAGCGAAGCCAGATACTTGGTCCAGGGTACGATCGCGGCCGATATAATCGAAACCAAAGGTGGGGTGAAGACTCAGCATAATATCCTGGAACAAATCGGCATCGATCCGGAGAAAGGATATGGCTTCAGGGTGATCGAGCCCCTCAAAGAAATCTTCAAGCATCAAGTCAGAGAGGTATCCAAGGAGCTCGGCCTTCCTGAACGGATTCATCAACGGATGCCTTTTCCAGGACCAGGTTTAGCCACTAGGATTGTCGGGGAAGTCACTCCTGAACGAGTTTCTCTTGTCAGAACAGCTACTAAAATCGTTGAGGATGAAATTTCATCCCAAAAACCCTTCCAAGCTTTCGCAGTCTTGCTGAGTGATAAGGGAACAGGGGTGGAAGAGGGAAAAAGGAAATTCGGTGATATCATCATCGTCCGATCGGTCGAGAGCAGAGATGCCATGACGGCTGAGCCGTCGGAAGTCCCATGGAAAATCCTGAAGAATATCTCGAAGCGGATAACGGCCGAGATTCCCGAAGTTGCCCGTGTCGCCTACGAAATTACTCCGAAACCCCCGGCCACAATAGAATATATTTAGTTAATGCTTATTTGCTCATCACGCGAATCAGAGAGAAGTCGTGTGTTTGTCTGTGTTAGAGAAACTCAATGATAATTTAGAAAGAAATGGAAATTCAATTGGATGCGGAAAGACAGAGAGCTATCCAGTCTGTAACCCTCTTGGGTGTTGCAATCAATGGCTTTCTGATCATCCTCAAGCTCATTTCCGGAATAATTATCCGGTCCTCTGCACTCATCGCTGACAGCGTTCATTCTATATCCGATTTGACCACAGATTTTATCGTCTTGGTGGGAACGCGTCTTAGCCATAGGCCTCCCGATGAAACACATCCTTATGGCCACAGAAAAATTGAGACAGTGGCCTCTCAACTGATCGCCCTGATCCTGGTTGTGGTCAGCTTCGGGCTTCTGTATTCAGCGGGTGCCTCCATCTTCTACCACCGACAGAATTTTCCCGGCATTCTGATGTTGATTGTTGCCGCTGTTTCGGTCGTTTTGAAGGAGATCTTATTCTACAGGACGCGAAAGATCTCACAAATAACTGGAAGTGCGGCCCTTTATGCTAACGCCTGGCATCATCGCTCTGATTCTCTATCCTCAATGGCCGTTTTGATCGGAGGAGTGGCCAGCTTACTCGGGTGGGGTTATGCGGACCAGGCAGCCACGGTGGTGATTGCCTTTATGATCATGGCTGTGGCTGGAAGGATTTTCTTCAATGGTATAGTGGAATTGACTGAGCATTCAGCCGACCAAGAATCAATCAAAAGGATGGAAAAAGTTTTGGCTGAGGAGGAAGATATTAGCAGTTGGCATGCCTTAAGAACGAGGAAGCTCGGGGGGGAATTATTTGCCGATCTGCATATCCTGGTTGATTCTCAGCTCTCTGTTCAGAAAAGCCATGAGATTACAGAGAGGATCGAAAAAAATATAAGACGTGAGTTGTCAAAGCCTGTCAACGTGTTAATCCACATCGAACCGGATATACCCAAAAATAGAAAAAGGTAGGGTTGACTCGACGGATGTTCTAAACCAGGAATTACAAAAATGTGAACGATGTCTAAAACATGAAATGACCTTACTTCTCGACAATCTTGTACTCGTAAAACTGCATGCCCCGCATCCTGTCTAACAGGTAGATTCTATCCTTTTTGATCCGGATATCATCGACGAAATGCTTCAGAGGGAGTGAGCCGAAAAAGGCTCCATCTGGAGAATATATCTCAAGTTGATACATATCCGTCTTTGTTATATCGGTCGCCCCGGAGACAGATTGTGACATAGATCTTTGTCCACTGGCATCCATCGACACCATAACACTGGTCTGAACTTCTTCTTCCTCCTTTAACTGCCTTTTAAGAGTGACGACCCATATTCTTCCCTTATCATCTACAGCAATACCGGTGGAACATCCATTCATCTCTGGCTGTTCTAAAGACACCATTCCTCCACTTCTTTTTAAGCTGCCTTTCGACTTAGGTTCGGTACTGTAATTGAGTTCCCGATCAGACCTCCATAGAATCTCTCCTCCAGGCGAATACTTCTCGATGCGATTCTGGTGATCGAATGAGATATAAATGTTGTTGTCGTTATCGAGAGTAAAACGTACTGCGTTACCCATTCTGTTTATCAGAAAATCCTTGTAATCCCGTGGCTCTCCAAACTCTTTTTGAATTATTCCTTCAGACGTGAGCACTTTGAGAAGCTTAGGCAATTTATCTTCCTGCTCCATCCTGCCTGGTCCGAATCCGACCAGACGACCTCGGTTGCTCATTAGCATTTGGCCAGTTGCAGTGAGCCTAATAAAACCGGCAGGTTCTTCGATCATTTTTATGGTTTTGTGATTTTTACCATCAGGATTTAAGATTTGAACTCTCTGGTTTCCCTGATCCGAGACACATATGAATCCCTTGGAGTCTATATCGATGGAGATAGGATACTGGAACTCGGAAGGACCTTGTCCTTTACTTCCGATCGAAGCCAAATACTTACCATCAGGAGCGAATTTCTGAATCCTGTGGTTGCCTGAATCCAGGACATAGATGTTGCCTTGACTGTCAAAGGCAATGTCAGAGGGCATATAAAAAATAACGTTCTCATCTTCAGAGTCGACTTCGCCGATGGTCCTGATGAATTCCAGCGAGACCTTCGGATTCTTGCCCCATAGTCCGGTTTTCCCATTATGAACAACACGAACCCCATCGATGCTCTCGATTTTTTGGGCCCAGATAACCGTGAATAATAATGTCAAAATGATGCCTG
>JABAOF010001045.1_pt3 | contig 18204 bp, 13 predicted proteins | sample 7062171 | NCBI WGS metagenome assembly JABAOF01 (sample SAMN14538628, study PRJNA623070) | marine sediment metagenome | biome: marine biome [ENVO:00000428]; feature: marine pelagic biome [ENVO:01000023]; material: deep marine sediment [ENVO:00002113] | place: India: Gulf of Khambhat ...
TTCTTTGTGCTCTTTGCGAGAAAAAATATGTTTCACGCAAAGCACGCTAAGGTTGTTCTCGAAGCCCGCAAGGTTTTTTTTGGTATCATTTCTTTGCGCTCTTTGCGAGAAAAAATAAGTTGCACGCAAAGCACGCTAAGATTGTTCGCGAAGCCAGCAAAGGTTTTTTTGGTATCATTTCTTTGCGAGAAAAAATTTACTTAAAAGGCATATCGCCCAAAACTTTCCAATCTGTGTTTTGTATGCTTCATTTTTCTATTTTCATATTTCATTCAAAAAAATATGCTCAAAAAAATGAGAGGTTGTTACATTTGCACAATTTCATACTCATGAGCAATAACCTTCTTCACAACGAATCCATCCCAACTGCACGAAAAAAAATCATTGTTTTAGGAAGCGGCCCCAACAGAATTGGCCAGGGTATTGAATTCGATTACTGCTGTGTGCACGGCTTATTAGCCATTAAAGAATGTGGATATGAAGCCATTATGGTAAACTGTAATCCTGAAACCGTATCTACCGATTTTGATATGGCCGATAAATTGTATTTTGAACCAGTGTTTTGGGAACATTTGTGGGAAATTATTGAATTAGAGCAACCGGACGGGGTTATTGTACAATTGGGCGGACAAACCGCATTGAAATTATCGAAACGCTTACATGAAAAAGGGATTAAAATCATTGGCACCTCATTCGATGATATGGATATTGCCGAAGACCGCGGCCGTTTTAGCGATTTGTTGAAACAATTGGATATTCCTTATCCTGAATATGGCACCGCTTTTACTGCCGATGAAGCTATTGAAGTGGCCAACAGAGTGGGCTATCCTGTTTTGGTAAGGCCGAGTTATGTTTTAGGCGGACAAAGAATGCGGATTGTAATTAATGATGAGGAAGTTGAAAAAGCAGTAGTGAGCCTTTTAAAACATATTCCGGATAATAAAATATTAATTGACCATTTTTTAGACCGTTGCCAGGAAGCAGAAGTAGATGCCATTTTTGATGGCGAAAACTTTCATGTAATGGGTGTGATGGAACATATAGAGCCGGCAGGTATTCACAGTGGCGATAGCAATGCCGTGTTGCCCGCATTTAACCTAAGCCCTTTGTTGGTGGAAACTATGGAGTATTACAGCGAGAAAATTGCACGTGCTTTAAATATAAAAGGGTTGATTAATATACAATTTGCCATTAAAGGCAATACGGTGTATGTGATTGAAGCCAATCCCCGAGCCAGCCGTACCACACCATTTATTGCAAAAGCCCATCAGGTGCCTTATTTAAACATAGCTACCAAAGTAATGCTGGGTGCTGCAAAATTGACCGATTTTGTGATTGAAAAGAAATTAGACGGCTATGCCATTAAAGAACCGGTATTCAGTTTCGATAAGTTCCCCGGTGTAAGTAAAGAGCTGGGTCCTGAAATGAAAAGCACCGGCGAAGCCATCCGGTTTATTAAAGATTTACGTGACCCTTACTTCAGAACCCTGTACAAGGAAAGAAGTATGAATTTGAGTAAGTAATAGGGAAGAAACTTCTTGGAACTTAAACCGGTGGCTCCGTTATTGAATTATAACATTGGGTAGTGCATAACTGAGCAATGGTTTCAAATGAATTACAACTGATTAATATCTACCAATTTATTTCTTAATGCATAAATGGCCAGGCCCATGCGGCTGTGTACATTCAGCTTTTCAAAAAGGGCATTGCGGTAATCATCCAATGTTCGGGGACTGATGAACAAACGTTCGGCAATATCTTTATAGGTTAATTCGGTACAAATTAAACGTAAAAAATCTTTTTCTTTTTCGGTGAGTGTTTCTGGTTCAGAGGCTTTTTGAGCGCCACTTTGCAAACCACTGATTACTTTACCGGAAATGGTATCAGATAAATAAAAATCTTTGTCCAACACTGAATCTAAAGCGCCATTCAATTCTTCCGGTTCTACATTCTTCATTAAAAACCCTTTGGCTCCTAATTTTATCATTTGAATAATATTGGTATCATCGCTTTCCATTGAAAGCGCCAATATTTTAATGTGCGGATGGTGTTTGGTTAACCAACGGGCCGTTTCATAACCATCCATTTCAGGCATATTAATATCTAACAGCACAATATCGGGCAATACCTGTTTACTTAATTTTTCAATAAATTCTTTACCATTACTGGCTTCAAAAGCAACGGTATAATTTTCGTAACTGCAAATTAAACGGGCTAAAGCACTGCGTAATAAAACATGATCGTCAACTACTGCTACTTTATAGGATGGTATATTATTGGCATTGCCAATCATAAGTCAGCGTTTTGTTGTAAAATATGGGTGGTTGATAGCGGTAAAATTATTTTAATTTCAGTTCCGTACTCTAAGATACTGCTAATTTCTATTTCTGCATTAATCATTTTTGCCCGGTTATATAAATTGCTTAACCCAAGCCCGGAGTTTTTAGATGCTTCTTCCATTTTTTCTTTTATACTAAAGCCCACGCCATTATCTTTAATACTCAAAACAAATTTATTTTCTTCCGGATAATACATACAAATATCAATAGCAGTAGCATGCGCATGTTTAATAATATTACTGAGTGCTTCCTGAAACATGCGGAATAAAAATATATTGGTTTCTTCATTAAATTTTACCTGAAAATTACTGGTAGGGTATTCAAATTTTACCTGGTATTTGCCACTTTCTCTTAAACGGTCTACTTCATTTGAAATGGAGAATTCCAAATTAATTTTTTCTGCTTTTTCTGTATGCAGGGTTTTAGTGAGGCGCGATATATCGGCAATTACAAACTTTAAACTATTGGCAGAGCTTATCAGCATTTCTTTGGCCTCAGGTTTTTGAAGCATAATGCGGGCAGTACTTATCGTTAATTTAATAACCTGTAATTGCTGGCCAATGCTATCGTGCAGTTCCTGTGCAATATTGGTCATGGTACGTTCCTGTACAATAATTCTTTCCCTTAAAATTTGCTGTTCGTGGCGTTGTTTCAGCAGGGTCATTTCCCGTAAAAAATTATGCTGGCGCCGTTGGTACAACAATACCATGCCCACAATGAAACCTACCAGACTAAAACCTAGTACGGTTCCAAGTACAATGATAGAGGTGATTTCGTTACCTTGAATCGGCATAAGAATGCAATACTAAACATTGTATACAATATAATATTCAAAATCTGAATGAAAAGATTAAAATTTTTCAGCAAAGTATGCGGTAAGCTCATAACAAAATTGGTAAAGCCATAAATGGGGAAACTCACCGCATAGAAAAACAGCAAGCCGCTGCAAATCCAAAAATCGGGCATACGCACAAGGGTAACCGGTGTGGGGCGGAACAAAATTTCAAAAAAATAATACACTGCACAAAATACTACTACCAAACAACCGGCTGCATAGGTAATGGTATGAAATACCATGATGCCCTGGATGAAGAAAATATTAATAAATGCCGCAAGGCCATACACTACTATGATATATATAAATATTTTTTTTGCTATTGGACGGTGAATGAATTGGCGAATGGTGTATATATAAAATAGGAATTCAAAAGTGGTAAAAATATTATATAATGGGATGGTAGAAATAACTTTTGAACTGAGGTAGGCTCCTGTAATTTCAATAATAAATGTAACCAATAAAAAAATAGCAAATGAGAATAATTTATTAGGCTTAGATTCTTTAATATGGTATATTAAAGATGTAAGCCAACTAGTCATTAAAATTGATAACGCAATAAAATTCATAAATGAAAATAAAAAAAAGAATCAATTATTTGATTCTTTTGAATAAAATTTTATTTAAACAATAGGAATGTTAAATTAAAATCATACCGTCTTCCCCTTTGTCTACCAAAGTAACCCCCAGTTCATTGTCATCAATACTTTTGCCCAATGTGCCTGAACAATAGGGTGGGCATAAACTCATTGCGTTATACGCCAGAATATTGCTTTGCCCGCTGGCATCGGTATAGTAAATATCTTTATTCAAAACACCCATACCGGTTTCGTTGTGTTTGGTACCTACCATTACCAGGGTTTGGCGGCCGGCATATTCCGGTTTTTCCGCATAATCGGCATCGTAAGCGCCAAAATAAAATTTAATACCATCGGCACCATGGCTTTTGGCTTTGGCAATAAATTCCTCCATCTCTTCTATGCTCCACCATCCACTTAATGAATCTTCTTTACCAATTCTTTCACTGTTGTGTACCCAACGTTCTTGTTTGTAATTACGGATTACTTTGTCAACATGAGCGGTATTTACGTATTTACCAACCTTTAATGATTTTTTTTCAATAGTTTGCATGGCTGTAGGTTTTTAGATGTTTCGAAATTTGTTGTTTTTGAATGACAGAATAAAAGTATTTAATAGTTTTTTTGAATTATATTCAGAACCCTTTGTTTATCAATCAATTACAGATTAATTTCATTCATAAACAATTCAGCACTAACCTTTTTTATGTACAAACCCGCAAAAAAAACCGTAAAAACACGGGGTAAAAAACCGTAAAAACACGGTATTGAAAACACGTAGTAACCCGCAGAAAAAACCCCGTAAAAGCACGGTAAAAAATACCGTTTTATTTTTTTTAACAATAATTACCTCAATTCAAAATAAGTATAGAAATTAGCTATGGGTTGACCGCCAACCGTTTTTACAAATCCAATATCCTAAGGCTTAGCCCACTTATTTCCTCAAAATTTCTTCTGAATGTTTTGGGGAAATTTTTTTATACCCTGCCGTAAACAGCAAAAACGTCGATAACATTTTCCTGATTGTGTAATCTGTTGTATTTTTCTTTTTTCTATGCATACATCTGCCCACCCCATACCGCAACATTTTGGCCCCAACTGGCTGCAAAAAGCACCCATGCTGCGTTTGCTGGTTCCTTTTATGGCCGGTATTTTGTTGCAATATCATTTTTCCATTACTTTTTTAACGCTGCTGGTGGGTGGATTGGGCGGTTGCCTGTTGCTCACTGCTTTTCAATTATTACCACTTGCCTGGCGCTACCATTGGTTTTGGGTAAAAGGATGCATACTGCAGTTTATTTTTATAGTATTGGGCATGAGTGTGTATACGCTGCAGGTACAACAAACCCAACCCGCACCCTTGTTACAGCCGGGAAAACAGGAAATACTCGTACAATTTGATGAACCGCTTACAGAGCGTGATAAAACTTATAAGGGGGTAGCCACTTTGCAACAACAAATTGTGAAGGGCAGGCCACAAATGGCTAAAGGTAAAATCATCCTCTATTTTCAAAAAGATACGGCTTTGTTACGGCATATTCCGGCTATACAAGCAGGAACATTGTTGTTAATGCAGGCTACTGTGCAACCCATTGCCAATTCGGGTAATCCCGGTGCTTTTAACTACATAGCCTGGTGCCACCGGAAAGGTATTTATTATCAGAGTTTTGTACCCATGCGACAATGCGTTGTGGTAACCGGTGGACATTTATCAACCCTGCAAACTACGTTATGGCAACTACGTAAAGGTGTTTTACAAATTTTAGATAAATATATTCCGGATAAAGATGCCCGGGGTGTGGCTGCAGCTTTGTTGATTGGATATCGTAATTATTTAGACCGCGAACTGGTGCAGGCATACAGCAATGTGGGTGTGGTGCATATCATTGCCATTAGCGGGTTGCATTTGGGAATGATATATGGGTTATTGTTCTTTTTACTGGCACCATTGGAACGTTCGGCAAAATGGCGGCCGGTGAAATATTGCTTAATGTTAAGTGTTATATGGCTATTTACCGCAATTGCCGGTGGCGTGCCTTCTATTGCCCGCAGTGCAGTAATGTTTTCATTCATTATTTTGGGGCAATGGTTAAACCGTAACACCCATATTTACAATAATCTGGCCGCTTCTGCATTCTTCTTGTTGTTGTACAACCCTTTTAATTTATGGGATGTGGGTTTTCAGCTTAGTTATGCAGCGGTATTGAGTATTGTGTTATTTCAGCCCATTATACAACAACAACTGAACTGGCCGGGACTGCTTAAAAAAATAGGACAATTAATGGCCATTACGCTTGCTGCACAAATACTCACTTTGCCCATCAGTTGGTACCATTTCCATCAGTTTCCGGTTTATTTTTTATTGGCCAATATTTGGGTGGTGCCATTGTCAGGGTTGTTATTATATGGGTTAATGGCACTTTTATTGGTGCATAGCTGGCCTGCGGTTGCGGTACTTTTCGGTAAATTTTTGAACAATGGAATTGAATGGATGAATGCGGGTATTACTGCTATTGATCATTGGCCGCATGCGGTTTGGGGTGGTATTCAAATCAATGCATGGCAGACAGGGTGTGTAATCATTGTCATTGCCGGCATGGGTTATTGGTTTTTACAGAAAAAAATAGCAGGTATTTATTGGGCACTCCTCGCTACTTTATTGTTTGCCGGCATTCGTTCGGCTGATTTATTGGAAAAGCAACAGCAAACCAAACTCATAGTTTATCAGGTGCCCAAAACGACAGCTATCGATATTATTCAGGGGCGTAACTGCCGGTTTATAGGGGCGCCTGAATTTTTGCAAAATGGATATCTGCGAAATTTTCATTTGCAGCCCTCCCGTATTTTACACCGTATACAAACTATTCAGGTGTTAGATACCCAATTAACCGCACCTAAAATCATTACCCTGCAACAAAAACAGATTGTATGGCTCAACAATCGGCTAACTTTACCCTCATTACCGGCTCCGTCTATACATCCAGAAGTAGTGATTCTTTCCCAAAATCCAAACGTTTCGCTGCTGGAAATACACCGGCAATGGCCTTGTAAACAGTTTGTTGCCGATGGTAGTAATTCCTTGTGGAAAATCAATCAATGGAAAAAAGAAGCCGAGGCTTTACATTTGCGCCTTCATTCCATTCCCGAATCGGGGGCTTTTACTTTAAATTTATAGCCACCGCGGGTTATTCCGGCAAACAACCAATCGTACCATAGTATGCAAAAACAAATGAAGTCGGCCCTAGTTTCAGTTTTTTATAAAGACGGATTAGCGCCCATTGCCCGGCAATTACAGGCATTAGGAATTACTATTTATTCAACCGGTGGCACCCAACAATTTTTAGAAAAAGAAGTGGATGTACCCTGTGTAGGCGTTGAAACACTTACCCATTATCCGAGTATTTTGGGGGGAAGGGTAAAAACCCTGCATCCGGCCGTTTTTGGCGGAATTTTAGGCAGAAGAGCAGAGGCGCAGGATATGGACGAAATGCAACAGTATGCCATTCCTGAAATTGATTTGGTGATAGTGGATTTATACCCTTTTGAAGAAACTGTTGCTGCCACCCATGAAGAAGCAAAAATTATTGAAAAAATTGATATTGGCGGTCCGTCTATGATTCGTGCGGCTGCCAAAAATTTTAAAGATGTAATGGTAGTGGCAGCTAAAGAAGATTATGCTGCTTTACTGCAATTGCTTACTGAACAACAAGGTGCCACTACATTGGAACAACGGCGTGCCTTTGCCGCCAAGGCTTTTGAAGTGGTGATGCATTATGATGTAGCTATTCACCAATATTTTACACCCCCGGCTTCTTTAACAGAGCAAGTGTTGCGTTATGGAGAAAATCCGCATCAGAAAGCCGCATTCAGGGGTAATTTAAGCGCTTTGTTTCAGCAACTGCATGGAAAAGAATTATCGTACAATAATTTGGTAGATGTAGAAGCGGCCATTCAATTGTTGTTAGATATTAAAACGGTAGCCAAACAACCGGTATTTGCCATCTTTAAACATACCAACGTATGTGGCATTGCTGAAAGGCCTACTTTGAAAGAAAGCTGGGAAGCTGCTTTAGCCGGCGACCCGGAAAGTGCTTTTGGCGGGGTGTTGATTACCGATCATATTGTAGATGCCGCAACCGCAACCGCTATTCAGGAAATATTTTTTGAAGTATTGATTGCCCCGGGCTTTGATGCCGAAGCCCTGCGTATTCTGCAGTTAAAAAAGAACCGTATTTTATTGCAATTGCATCCTGAAATTACATTGGAAAAACAACAACAAAAATCATTACTCAACGGCATATTGCAACAAACTGCCGATGAAGGAAATATTTTGGAATACAAAGAAACAGGTGGAAGAACTACAACCGAATGGGAAAAAGAAAATTTATTGTTTGCCAATTTGGTTTGCAAACATTTAAAAAGCAACGCAATAGCATTGGTGAAGGATAAACAGCTGGTGGGAAAGGGTTGCGGACAAACTTCGCGTATTGATGCCTTGCGGCATGCCATAGAAAAAGCGCAGCAATTTAATTTTTCACTGAAAGGTGCTGTATTGGCCAGTGATGCTTTTTTCCCTTTTAATGATTGTGTACAAATTGCACATGCTGCCGGCATTGAATGTTATATTCAACCCGGTGGTTCTATTCGCGATAAAGACAGTATTGATTATTGTGTGGAAAATAAACTGGCTATGGTATTTACCAACTTGCGCCACTTTAAACATTAAACACAACCATTGTAGTGCTTTTTATTAATCTGATTCAATTAGGCCACTTCAGTTTATAAGTGGCCTTTTATACACCATGCAAACAAAAACTAAAGCCTATATTGCTTTTGCTGCCACCGGTATTTTATGGGGCAGTACATGGGAAGCCAGTAAAATTGGGGTAGGTACCTTACCCGGTTTACAATTTTCAGCCATACGGCAGTGCATTGCCGGATTGTTGATAATAGGTTATTTTATGGCTAAGGGGCAACCACTACCTACACGCAGACAATTTGTATTTTTAGCAGGAATGGGTTTTTTTACTTTCTTTTTATCAAATGGAGTGAGTACCTGGGGGCTTAATTATATTTCCGGGGGTATGGCTGCACTCATTGCAGCTATGTATCCATTATTTGTTGTTCTCATTGAAATTATTTTCTTCAAAAAAAATATAGCACGTCCTGCCACTTTTTTGGGGCTTGCAATGGGTATAGGCGGTATTGTATTGGTATTTTATGAAAATGCCATACATCAAAACACGCCGCATTATTGGAAGGGTATATTACTTTGTTTAATTGCTACGCTCGGTTGGAGTGTGGGTACTATTTTACTGGCCGGAAACACTTTACAAATACATCGGCAATATGCATTGGGTTGGCAAATGTTTTCTGCTTCTTTTTTTATAGGTTTCCTGGCATTTGTTACCGGTAATCATATTCCGTTTCATCAAATTACACTTACTTCATGGTTCGCTATGGCTTATCTTGTTGTAGCGGGTTCAATCCTGGCTTTTAAAGCATTTTTGTATACGATGGAACATTTAACACCTTCGGTGGCTGCATTGTATGCATATATTAACCCAATTGTAGCTTTGTTAATTGGAGCTGCTTTATTGAATGATGCTTTAACTTTTACAAATATTGTTGGTTCGCTGATTACTTTGGCAGGTGTTTATATTGTGAATAGAAGTGTACAAGTCCATACAATGACCATTGCCGATGCCGAGGGCATGTAGTACCCATATTTACGGTGTTGTAAAAAAATTGTAAAAAGCTTGTTTCCACGCTTTCATATTCCACTCATTACTAATGCAGTGATTATGCCATACCGGCATGCAAAAACCATTTACCGATTGGGTTATTGTTATCAATTGCTGTAACTCGGTATAAGCGGCCTGTGGTGTTAGCTTTTGTTGAAAAATGGCAGCAGTATCCATCCAGCAAAAAGGGTAAACCGTTAGGTGGGTGGTAGTTTCTTTTGGTAAATGATACCATTGAAACGGTTGTGCATACGATGCCCTGAAACCATTTACAGTGCTGTATCCCATTGAATAGTCGGCGGTAATTCCTAACTCAATCAGTTGTTCATAGCTTTCCGGTAAATGAAAGTGTAAGTAATGAAATCGGTTTTTGGTGATGGGAGATTTTATAAGGTTAGTAAGGATTTTTATTTCCTGCTCAGCTACGGCTAAGTTCGGTGCCGTACTGCTTTGTACCGATAAATGAATGCCCGTTTCAAATTGCTGGCTGATGCGTTTAATGAGCCTTTGCATTCCTTTTTTATAGGGTGCAATATTTTTATCTAATTTATGTTTATTTTGGGATAGCAGAAAAAAGAATAATGCAGGAAGGTGCTGGGTAGTTAATATTTGAGTCATCTCATCAAATACGTCAAACGGATCACGTTGGTTGCCGGTAAATACACGTGCTGATTCTGTAAATTTCTCAAAATTTCCTGTTATCATGGCTTTAAAAAAATCTGCCATGTTTTTTATGATTCCCCGGTAATGGTATTTAAATGCCATATCAATATCAAAACCGGGAATAAATGTGAATGAATGTTGGGGTAATTGGTATGCAGGAAACAGGCATTGCATCTTTTTTTCAAACTGTTGCAACCACAAATCAATTAAGGGTATTTGGAGAAAATTTTCACGATAGGCTAAGCTTTTGTTTGCAGGGAACCTGCCAAAACTATCCGTTTCATGTGGTAAGTATTCTTCGTAACGGGATAGTAAATAAAATGATGCAGCAAAAATATCAAAGCCTAATTCACTCGCAAAACAAAAAAAAACGGGTGGTTTAAACCAATTGTCAATATATATCCGTTGTTTGTGTATATCGGTTTGATGTAACAGTCCGTGTGGTATAACATTTAAGCAAGGGCACTGAACCGTTAAAGTGGAGTAATTAATTTTAATGGATTTACACTTTTCAAAAAAGCGCAGGTCATGCGTAATTTGCCAATGTTTGCCTAACAAGGTTTCTATAATATAAGTTAACCTGGGCGAGGGTTCTTTTGCAAACAGCAAGTGTGTGGGGTTAGCAGCTTTCATAGGTAATACATGCTATCGTTTAGGTGCCTGTTCTTTCCACAACTCATTAAAAGTTTTTGGGCTGAACTGTAATGCGGTTCTGTGTTTAGTCCAGTCTTTGAATAATCGATGCACCATTTTGGTTTTCAGCTTTCCATTGCCTGTATTCATCATGCCTCTGTGCAGGCTGGCCATTTTCCAGGCTTTCCAGGCCAAACGTTCTGAGAGTCCGCTATTGCCTTCCTGAACCGATTCGTGCCTGTTTTCTAACAATAATTCATGCAGATTAATACGTACCGGACAAACCTCTGTGCAATTACCGCAAAGTGAGGATGCAAAACTGAGGTGTTGATAATCCTTCATTCCCTTTAAATGGGGCGTAATTACACTGCCAATGGGGCCGCTGTAGGTGGTTTCATAGCTATGGCCACCAATATTTTTATATACTGGGCAGGCATTTAAACAGGCACCGCAGCGTATACAGTACAATGCTTCACGGGTTTTTGCATTGGCCAAAAGGTTGGTGCGGCCATTGTCTAATAATATCACATACATTTCTTCAGGTCCGTCTGTTTCACCGGGTTGCCGCGGCCCTGTAATAATGGAATTATAAACGGTAATTTGCTGGCCAGTGCCAAACGATGACAATAAGGGCCAAAATAAAGGCAGGTCATACACCGAGGGTAACACTTTTTCAATGCCCACAATTACAATATGGGTATTGGGCCAGGCCGTAGTTAAACGGGCATTGCCTTCATTTTCAGTAATGGCAATACCACCAATATCGGCCAGAATAAAATTGGCACCGGTTATCCCAATTTGCGCCGCAGTATATTTTTCCCTCAATTTTTGCCGGGCAATCTGCGTAATTTCACCGGGGGTTAAGCCACCGGGAACACCTAATTTATCGGCAAACAATTTCGCTACATCTTCCTTACTTTTGTGCATGGCAGGGGTAACAATATGGTAGGGTGGTTCGCCATCCAATTGTTGAATGTATTCTCCCAAATCGGTTTCTACACTTTCAATGCCATTGGTTTCTAAAAAATGGTTTAAGTGAATTTCTTCTGTAACCATACTCTTGCTTTTTACAACAGTAGTACAGTTTTTAGCTTTACAAATATGGCCAATGGCAGCCAGTGCCTGTTCGGTATTTTCGGCCCAGATAACCTGCGCCCCACGGGCTGTTATTTGTTTTTCGAATTGCTCTAATAAAGTATCTAATTGTTCAATAGCACGCCATTTAATATTCTTGGCTTTTTCGCGAACAGCAGGCAGGTCGGCAAATTGTTGTTGCCCTTTTGGAACGGCAGCATTGTATTTGCCAATATTGAAATTAATTTTTCGGCGATGGTCTAAATCGGGTGCTTTAATGGTGCTTTTTGCAATAAAACCTGCTGCATTTTTGTTCATACCCTCTCAATTTAATGCTGATAAACACTTGCAATTTGAATTCAAAAAATTATTTTTTGGCCAGGCGCATATTTTCGGCGGTTGCTGACAGCGCTTCATAAAATTCGGTACCATATTTTCGAATCAGTGCATCTTTTAAGAAAAGATATACCGGTACTTTTAGTTGTTTACCCAGCGAACAGGCCGGACTGCACATCTTTTCCCTTGGTTCATAATTCACATATTCCACATCCGAATGTTTTTTACTGGCCGAAATGCGAATGGGGTATAAGTGACAGCTGATGGGCTTTTTCCATTGGGTTAGGCCTTGCATATATGCTTGTTCAAAAGCGCAAAGAATAACACCTTGCGCATCACGTTTGCCATAAATACAAATGCCTGAGCCAATGGTTGGGGTTACCCAGCCAAATTCCTTATCGTACACTGCTTCACCCTGTTTTTCCAGTTCTTTCAGTCCTGCTGCACTCATAAACGGCTTAGCTGCGGCAATGCTATCTTTTATTGATTTCAATTCGTCCATTTCCAGGGGCGCACCGGCATCGCCATCCTCGCAACAACTGCCTTTACATTTATTTAAATCGCATACAAATTGTTCTTCTACTACGGCATCGCTGATTAATACCTGATCAATTGCTATCATTTTATGTAATCGGGTTTAAATGGGTATTGGTTACAAAGGTAAAAGGTTTGGGGAAGTGATGGGTTATTTGCGGAAGATAGCTTTTTGATGAAGCAAGAAAGCCAAAGGCTACAGATTCATTTTTCTAAAAATTCTCAGACATTCATTGTGAAATCAGCATTCATATACATTTTGTTCGTTTTATTATAATAAAGCGAAAAGAGAGTAATTCAGGCCTGTGCTGATAAGGCACATTTCTGATATAACCCTCTTGACGATGTAATAAAAAGGTGATGTAATAAAAATAAGAGAATGTAGAGATTTTTGAAAGTGAATTGTTTGGATTGATAGAATCTTTTTTAATGATTCTTAATCTGCCTGCTTACCTTATTTTCCTGGTGGTTAATTTTTTCCTGTTGTTCTCTGGTAATATGCCCGTCATGTTTAGCAGCCATAGCTCTTTCTTCTTTGCGTATAGCACGATCTTCTTTGTGTAATTTAGCAGCTTCTGCTTTGCTCATTTTGCCATCTTCCACCTTATCATGAATGCGGGTATTCTGATTTTGTAAACGATCGTTTACCTGATCGCGGCGGGGATGGGTTTTATCCCATTTTTTTTCTTGTGCAAATGATGCAACAGAAATACTTAATAGGGCTACAACGGCCAATGGTAATAGTTGTTTTGTTTTCATGATAGTATTTTTTAATTGTTTAAAGGTAATAGACTTGAAGAATAATGCAAGGTTTAAATGAACACAAGGGCAAACTGACATGTTCTGAAATAGGTTGACAGAACTGTTCACTTTATTTTGCATAAAATGAGTCAAAAAAAGAAAAACAAAAGAGGAAATTGTTGCCGGATATTTTACAAGCAACTACACTTATCTTTGATTACAACGATAAAGGTGATTATAGTAGAGATGTGCCTTAAAAACACTGGCTCGAAAGTAATCATCTTTATTTTTTAAAAGGTACTCGTTGTGATTTGCTTTCAAATGCTTTTAATCAGATTTTTAATGGCGTTCTATTGTTCATGTGTTTAATCTTTGCTTTTGTAAAATAGTGTTCTTTCCAACAGTGTATGCATAAACTGATGCAGGAATATATTTTAATTTTAAGTCGTCTATTTCTTTTGTCCCTTCTTTGTCAATAGTTGTAATTAAAGACGTTTTCAAGTTGTTGTCTCTTAGGAATTGCAGTAGAGGTTTTAAGTCGCCTGGTTTTTCAAAAAACTGATTACTCCATTTGATTTCTACAGCCCATTGCGGTTTAAAATTTTTGTCGTCAAGTTTTACCATATCAACTTCTCCTTTCTGCCATCTGGCATAATATGGAGTGAACCAATCTCTGTGCAGCCATTGAGCATAGATAGCTGTTTCTACCATGTTTCCTATGAACGGGTCAGTTGGTTGTAGCGGAGCAAACAACGCACTTCTCAATGAAGGATTAGTCAGGTAAATTTTGAACTGTGTTGCTCGTTGAAATTGTTTGGGCTTATTTGAAATTTTATGAACAACTTTTATAAGAAATGCAGCTTCTAAGTATTCAATGTAACGTTTAATGGTGTTCTTTTGAACGCCTGAATTTTTACTCAATTCTTCAAGACTTACTTCTCCGGCACTGTTATATGCAATTGCCGTAAATAGCGAATTGAGTTCTTGAACGTCTCTTATTCCGTAAAGGCTGGGCAAGTCTCTTAATAATACTTTGTCAATAATGTCACTTCTGATGTAGCGTCCCGGATTGCTCTGAATTTTATCTGAGAAAATAACTTCGGGATAACCACCATAATTGATATAGTCCAAAAAATACTTGTTAAGTTCATTTATATTATTGGTACTGTAAAACTTTGTCAAACTACCTTGCCAGTCCAAATTGGTTTCTGTGATTAGTCTGTTTAATTGTTTTAAGTGTAGAAACTCATTAAAAGTTAAAGGTGGTAACATGAAATCTGTGAATCTTCCTGCACCGCTCTCGTTACTCTTAAGTCGCAAAGCAGCTGCAGCAGAACCTGAGACCACAAATCGAGTATGAGGATAACTGTCAACCAATGACTTTAGATGCACTTCCCAATCTTTTAAATATTGTATTTCGTCAAAGAAAATAAACCACCCTTTTGGACTATATTGTTTTGTTGCTTTTCGGCAATATATAAAAAGTTGCTCTAAACTAATATTGTTGTAAATAGGCGTTTCAATGGATATGAAAGCTATTTTCAGAGGGTCAATTTCGTTTTCAAGAAGATTTTGAACTGCATGATACATCATTACGGTTTTCCCAACTCTTCGAGGTCCCATTAGAACAACAGCACGTCTAACACCTGTCTCTGTAACGAGTGGCATGAATAAGTCAAAATATAATCTCCTTTGCATCGAGGTATAATAATCTTCTACTGTTCCTGTCACCCACCAAGGATTTTCAAATCTTAGTCGGTCGAGAACCTGTTCTTCAGAGTATGGTAATAAAGTCATTTTTAGTCATTTAATATCGCAAAAATACAATAATAAGATTATTGTACAAATCTTATTTATCATAAAATTGTGTCAATAAGGAAATTTACTTTAATAATGTTGCTTAATTGTCAGAATTGGTTGACGCTAAAATACGCTTGCTATCAACAGTTTGCGTGTTGCCGTAGTTGGCAATTTCGGTGCACTTCACTGTCAACCTGCACAAAGGTTTGATAGTATGTCTCGACCTAAAAAAAGTTTACACTATTTGGTTAATAATCCTAACACAAGTTTACATATAATTGTTAATACTAAATAAGGTTAACATTAAAAATGTTAATTGTTGCCGAGTATTTGACAGGCAACTACACTTATCTTTGATAACAACGATAAAGGTGATTATAGTAGGGATGTGTCAAAAAACACTGGCTCGAAAGTAATCATCTTTATTTTTTAAAAGGTACTCGTTGTGATTTGCTTTCAAATTCTTTTTATCAGATCTTTGATAACAACAAAAACTTAATGATGTAGAAAATGTCATTTGTTGTGATTTGCTTTCAAATTCTTTTTATCAGATCTTTGATAACAACATTTAAACCTTTTAAATGCCACGGGGCATCGTTGTGATTTGCTTTCAAATTCTTTTTATCAGATCTTTGATAACAACTGTTTTATCTTTTTCCGCAACCTTATTGCGGTTGTGATTTGCTTTCAAATTCTTTTTATCAGATCTTTGATAACAACAAAAGAGTAAAATTTAATTGTTTTTTACTGGTTGTGATTTGCTTTCAAATTCTTTTTATCAGATCTTTGATAACAACGTAAAGAACTGATCAGTAAGGGTCTATTAGTTGTGATTTGCTTTCAAATTCTTTTTATCAGATCTTTGATAACAACTTCCTGAATTGTTATATCTACCCAGGTTTGGTTGTGATTTGCTTTCAAATTCTTTTTATCAGATCTTTGATAACAACAGTGGTCGTAAGAACCTATGTGCCGTATGCGTTGTGATTTGCTTTCAAATTCTTTTTATCAGATCTTTGATAACAACTGTTAAAACCATTGCTGTGAAAGCTTTTAGTTGTGATTTGCTTTCAAATTCTTTTTATCAGATCTTTGATAACAACAATCGCGTTCAATTATAGTAACACTATTTGGTTGTGATTTGCTTTCAAATTCTTTTTATCAGATCTTTGATAACAACGCTAACAAAGCAAATGCAGAAGCAGACGCAGTTGTGATTTGCTTTCAAATTCTTTTTATCAGATCTTTGATAACAACTAATAAAATACCTGCATAACCATTATTGAGGTTGTGATTTGCTTTCAAATTCTTTTTATCAGATCTTTGATAACAACCAGGAACTAATGATGATGATACAGGCTGTGGTTGTGATTTGCTTTCAAATTCTTTTTATCAGATCTTTGATAACAACTCACAGCATATTCCATGTTTCATCCATATTGTTGTGATTTGCTTTCAAATTCTTTTTATCAGATCTTTGATAACAACGTATACGACACAGACCCATACAAGAGAGCTGTTGTGATTTGCTTTCAAATTCTTTTTATCAGATCTTTGATAACAACACCTGTTAAATTAACATCTTCCAATCCAATGTTGTGATTTGCTTTCAAATTCTTTTTATCAGATCTTTGATAACAACATAGTTATATTTGGGCTAATTTGATTGATGTTGTGATTTGCTTTCAAATTCTTTTTATCAGATCTTTGATAACAACATTGAACTTAGGTTAGGTTTTAGCCCATTTGTTGTGATTTGCTTTCAAATTCTTTTTATCAGATCTTTGATAACAACTTGGGGTGCTAATCAAAATACTCCGACTCTGTTGTGATTTGCTTTCAAATTCTTTTTATCAGATCTTTGATAACAACAGCTACGCTTTAAGTGAGATTAAAGTTGTTGTTGTGATTTGCTTTCAAATTCTTTTTATCAGATCTTTGATAACAACGTTGGTACGCCAATTACAATGGAGATATTAGTTGTGATTTGCTTTCAAATTCTTTTTATCAGATCTTTGATAACAACCCTGCACCTATTCAAACGAGCAATAGTGTAGTTGTGATTTGCTTTCAAATTCTTTTTATCAGATCTTTGATAACAACAAGAAAATGCAAATGTTGAAGCATTGAACGTTGTGATTTGCTTTCAAATTCTTTTTATCAGATCTTTGATAACAACAATCCTTCAATTGTATTGCCACCTCCAGTAGTTGTGATTTGCTTTCAAATTCTTTTTATCAGATCTTTGATAACAACATGAGCCCATAAAAGCCTATGGGAATGCCTGTTGTGATTTGCTTTCAAATTCTTTTTATCAGATCTTTGATAACAACGACAATCCATTTATCCTGAATGTCTTAGCTGTTGTGATTTGCTTTCAAATTCTTTTTATCAGATCTTTGATAACAACTGTGGTAGTTCATTTCACGAGCGTATTGTTGTTGTGATTTGCTTTCAAATTCTTTTTATCAGATCTTTGATAACAACCGGGAGCTTTAAAATGCAAATGGACGTGTTGTTGTGATTTGCTTTCAAATTCTTTTTATCAGATCTTTGATAACAACAGATAAAGGCAAAAGATACATACTCAACCAGTTGTGATTTGCTTTCAAATTCTTTTTATCAGATCTTTGATAACAACATCACAAGCAAACAAAAATAATGCTGAAGCGTTGTGATTTGCTTTCAAATTCTTTTTATCAGATCTTTGATAACAACTGCAGACTTTGCGTTATTTACGCCTACAAGTTGTGATTTGCTTTCAAATTCTTTTTATCAGATCTTTGATAACAACGGCGCAGGCTGAACAGGACAGACTTCAATGTTGTGATTTGCTTTCAAATTCTTTTTATCAGATCTTTGATAACAACAAAATATACCTAATAAATATTTCATTGTTGGTTGTGATTTGCTTTCAAATTCTTTTT
>JABAOF010011767.1_pt2 | contig 18202 bp, 13 predicted proteins | sample 7062171 | NCBI WGS metagenome assembly JABAOF01 (sample SAMN14538628, study PRJNA623070) | marine sediment metagenome | biome: marine biome [ENVO:00000428]; feature: marine pelagic biome [ENVO:01000023]; material: deep marine sediment [ENVO:00002113] | place: India: Gulf of Khambhat ...
TGCATCTTGCGGCCCGCCACTTCAATCAGCATGCCCAGAGGCATCGCCTCACCTTCCGCCACAGAATCACAGTCCGCGCCTATCAGTTCGATCTTTCCGTCCTCCACCTCGTCCAACTCTTTCATCCGCAGGAACTCGAATGAAGTGGAATATTTGCCGCCGAACTGCACCTGCATATCGGCCTTGCGAACCGTCTCACCTTCGAAAGCCGCCGCAACAGGGACGGGAATATCAATTTCGCTCATCTTGACTTTCACACCCCGCACTTCAACACACACGGGAACGATGCGCTTATGATCCAGTTCCCTCACCAGTTCTTCATAGGTGCATACACCGGTGGGGCGTATCTCCGGTATCTCCGTATCACAGATTACCGGGAATCCCATATTGATGGCCCCCGCGCCGCTCGCATATTTCATATCATCAATGGGGCCCAATCCCAGCCCGAAAGCGAAGATGCGGGCCCGCGTGTAATCCAGACATTCCTTCCACTGACCCTTCTTATGACCGCCGAAGGTGAGAGCGCCGCGTATCGCCCAGTTGAGTGCATAGATGATGGAATGGGTATCCGGCCCCAGGGGAACGATGTACATCCCCCACCAAGCCTTCTTCAGATCACCCTCCGGCGCTTGTGAGGGATCGCCGGGAATGACACTTGCCTCCACCAGTTGATCCCTCATGTTGCGGCCATTGCTGCTGCTTATCAGGAAGGTGAGGATATTGCGCTTCTGCAACTCGCGGATGATATCCACCGCAATTTCTGTGCTGGGCGCGGCACCTACAATGGCGGCGAACCCGGGCAGCCGCCCGTCCACCAACTGGATGCCCAGAGTGCGCAGGATCGTGTCTGAAATAAAGCCGTGCCAGCCATCCTGTGGTTCGGCCCCGTTCAGGTAGCGGACTCCCTCGATGATCTCCTGTCCCAGCAAAGAAGCGATCCCCGCGTCCAGAGCGGAGGAGAGATAAGGCAGCCAGATGGAATCACTGGGTTCATTGGAGAGCAGTGTCTTGGTGTACTCCAGGACCCGCTGGGCGTCCCCGAGGTTCTTCACCTCTTCCCCCAGAAGCGCATAGGCCATGGGGAAATAAAAGGCCGTCTCCGGGAACTCGATTGTGCAGTCCGGCCCTTTTTCGGCAATCGCCGCGGTTAATAGTTCATCGGCTTCTTTCACAAACGCGTGCGATCCTCTGACCGCCGCGGCTGCAACAATCTTGGACATAACGGTCTCTCCTTAACTAGAAAGCCACAACATTGCGCATGGTCCGCAAGACGCGCGCGGATATCATGCTCCTCAACTCCGGACTCTCAACTCTGAACTCTGAACTCTCAACCCTTCTATACTACAGCCCCGCCGCATCCAGAATGGGGGGCACATGTTTATCCCAGCCCAGGGGCATCATGTGGATCCCCCGGCAGAGTGGCTTCAACTTCTGAATCAGTTCCGCCGCAATTTCGATACTCGTCTTCACCTTGTTGTCGGCTTTTAGGCCCGCCTCTTTCGCTTCCTTGTCGGCGGCTCCGGCGGCTGACATCCTCTTCACCAGTTCCTCCGGCACACTTACCCCGGCCACATTCGAATTCATATATTTCGCCATTCCCGCGGACTTCAGCAGGACGATCCCCGCCAGGATCGGGACTTTCAAGTGGCTTATCTTGTTCATGAATTCGGCGAACTGATCTATATCGTATATCGCCTGGGTCTGGATGAACTCCGCCCCGGCTTCCACCTTCTTCTCCAGTTTCATTATCTGCATCTCGACCGGATTGCCGCCGGGGGTGACCACTGCGCCCAGGCAGAAATCGGGCTTGCCGTCCAGTTCATTGCCCATCATGTCATGGCCCTCATTCAGGCCCTTTGCCGCCTTCAGCAATTGCACCGAATCCAAATCGAAGACCGGCTTCGCCCCCGGATGATCACCTAAGGTGGGGTAATCTCCGGTGAGACAAAGAACATTCTCGATCCCCAGCACCCAGGCGGAAAGCAAATCACTCTGCAGAGCCAGCCGGTTGCGGTCCCGGCAAACCATTTGCAGCACCGGCTCCAGCCCGGCATCCTTCAACAGATGACAGGTAACCATTGACCCCAGCCGCATCGCCGCCGCCTGGATATCAGTGACGTTTATCCCATCCACCCGGCCTCGGAAATACTCCGCTTCATGCAGGGCCGGCTCAACATTGGTGCCTTTGGGAGGCCCTATCTCTCCGGTAATGACGAATTTATCCGACTGCAAGGCCGGTCGCAGACTCATTTCGTCCCTCCTCTTGCCAATACTCTTCGTCCCGGCTTGCGGCGGACATCTCTCGCCTCCATCATCTTCTTCACTCTATCGAGTGCGCCCTCAGCCGAAAGTTGGTCGTAAATAAGTTTCCAGGCGCAATCTGTCTCCGGGTCAACCTCGCACTTCCCATCCTCACTGGTGCCTCCACAGGGGCCGTTCAACAGGCCCTTGGCGCAGCGAGTGACCGGACAGATGCCTTTTGTTATGTCCAGGATGCAGTCCCCGCAGGCGGAACAGAACTCGGCAAACTGTCCGAAGCGCTGGACTGAGCCCAAAAAGACCGTGTTTGTCGCCGGATGCACGCTTTTGCCGGCAAGAGCCTGTGCCGCCACCTGGGCGCCGGTCCCACAGGAGAAGATGAGGAATCCGTCGGCCGCGTCCACTTCCGCCTGGCGCGCCCGCAACTGCCGCTTAAGTTCCAACAGATGACAGCCGGGCTCCGCGATGAGATGGCCGGTCACCTCGTGGCCGTTCTCCTCCAGGGTTTTCTTCCACTCGAGCACTTGCGGCTCTCCCCCCACCTGACATACTGTCGCGCACTCCGTACACCCGATAAGGAAGACTTTATTCTCACCTTCAATGGAGGCCAGTATCTGCTCTAATGATTTGGGTTCACTTATGATCATTTCTCTCTCCCGGTTACTTGCCCAATTGCCACTTAGTGGCTTCTACAGTGTTCTTCAACAGCAATGCGGTGGTTACTGTTCCCACTCCGCCCGGCACCGGAGTAATCGCGGAGGCGATCTCCTTCGCCCCTTCGGGCTCCACATCTCCGAGGGTGCGGCTCTTTCCGGTCTCCGGGTCTTTCTTGCGGATGGTGGCGACATCTATCACCACCGCGCCGGGTTTAAGCATATCCGCGCTTATCAGCCCCGGCTTCACCCCCACTGCTGTAACCAGCAAATCCGCCCTACGCGTATGTGACGACAAATCCCCCTTCTCACTTGTGCCGATATGACACACCGTCACAGTGGCGCCGGCGAGTTTGTCGGTATTCCCCGTCTCATCCATCGTCGCCCACTTGTCCATCAAGAGCAGGGCCGCGGGTTTCCCTACGATCTCGCTGGAACCGATTACCACCGCTTCCTTGCCGTACACATCAATTCCGGAGGCCTTCACCATCATCATCACACTCATGGCTGTACATGGTGCCAGCCGCGGATTTCCCAACACGATGGAGCCCAGATTGGCGGGGTTCACTCCATCCACATCTTTGCGGGGGTCAATCTTTGCCTGCATAACCCGCCCGTCAATCTGCTTGGGTACCGGCATCTGCAGGATGATTCCATTTACCTTCTCATCTGCATTGAGCCCGGCAATCACTTCCTCAAGTTCCGCCTGGCCGGTACTCTCCTCCAGGGTCTTCAACTCATATTCGATGCCGATTTCGCTGCACGCCTTCTCCTGCATCTTCGCATAGAAAACCGCTCCCGGGTTGCTTCCCACCATCACCGCCGCCAGGGAAGGCACCACTCCTTGACTCTTCAACTCACTCAATTCAGCCCGCAGTTTCTCTTTGATCTGCTCCGCTATGGGAGCACCCTCTAGAAGCTTTGCAGCCATTCCCTTTCCTCTCATTTCCAGTTATTGATGCTACAGAAACGCAAACCAATGAAGGTCTATCACCTATGCTAGGGCGGCCACTTTCTCCTCCCTGGGGGGATACATCATGGGCCGCAATTTCAGCGCTTCACGCTTCCGGTCCAGGTGCTCAATGATGAGTTTCGCGGTTTTTGCGCCATCGGCCTCAAAAGCCCATTTGCCGCCATAATCCTTCTCCATCCCCGCGGTGAGATACTCGCTTACCTGCTCCGAGCCGCTCACCGGCAGAGAGTGGCCGAAGACCGTAAGGATGCCGGAGCCTATGGCGTAGAAACCGATGGTTACGGCCTTTTCCGACATCCACTCCGGCGCCGCCGCGGCCACCGGCAGATCCGAGATATCCTCTCCCAGACCGCCCTCGGCAAGCATCTCGCAGCAGGCGATGAGGATGCGGCTGTTATCAACACAGGCGCCGCAGTGCAGCACAGGCGGGATACCCACGGCCTCACAGATTTCCTGCAGTCCGCGGCCCGCGTATTCAAAGGCCGCCTCCGGTCTCAACAGGCCCGCCTTTCCACAGGCGGTCGCTGAACAGCCGGTCTGCACCACCAGCACATCATTGCGGATGAGTTCTTTCACCAGGTCGACATGCTCCGCCTCACTCGTATATCTTGGGTTCGTGCAGCCCACTACCCCGACAACCCCTCTCAGCCGTCCTTCGATGATGCCATTGTTGAGCGGCCGATAAGAGGGCCTGAAAGTTCCACCCAACAGCCTGAAGACATAATCCGCGGTGAATCCGGCCACTATATCCATGGTTTCTTTTGGAATATCCACCGTCTCCGGGCAGCGATTTGGGAAGTTCTCGATCGCCGTACGGACTATCTTCTTCGCAACCTCCATAGCGTGATGCTCGTCAAATTCGATATGCTCCACCCCCGGGAACTTCGCTTTCGGGGAAGTGGTGATCAACTTGCTATGGAAACAGGAGGCCACCTTTGGCAAGGAGGGCATAACACACTGCACATCCACTACCATGGCCTCCACTGCGCCGGTGGCCAGGGCGAGTTCTTGCTGGAGGAAACTGCCAGCCGAAGGGATACCGCGTCGCATAAGTACCTCCGCCGCGGTACAGCAAAGACCGGCGAGATTGATACCCGCGGCGCCCTTCTCTTTCGCCAAGGCAATGAGTTCCGGGTCCAAGCTCGCCTCCACGATCATATCGGAGAGGAGCGGCTCATGGCCGTGGACTATGATGTTCACATGGTCCTCTTTCAGCACTCCCAGGTTGACCTTTGCCCGTAAGGGCTCCGGCGCTCCCAAGAGGACATCCTGCAAATCGGTGGCGATCATGGAGCCTCCCCAGCCGTCGGCCAGGGCCGCGCGCATACCCCCGCGCAGGATGTTCTTGAAATCATTGTCTACACCCATGTTGGTGCGGTGCATCACTTCCACGACTTCCCGGTCAATGCCGCGGGGCGACACCCCAAGATCGTCCCAGCGCTCCTGGCGGCGTTTCGGCGCCCGCTTCAGGAAGCGCAGTTTGCCCTCCTGCTGGCCGAACTCACCAAGCGCAATCTCGGCGACCTCGGCAGCAATCTTACGCGAATCCTTGCCCTCGGTTTCCAGGCCATACTCCGCCGCCAGAGCAAGCAGTTTCTTCTCACTCTTGACGGAGTAGTCTTTCGCTTCTCCTTTTGCCATTGCCAGCAGGGTCATGGCCACAGCCCGTCCATGATCGGAGTGGGCCGCCGTACCCGCGGCTATCATCCGCGCCAGGTTGCGGGCGACTATCGTTTCCGCGGTCGCCCCACATACCCCGACCAATTCCTTTCTCGCCCGGCAAGGGCCCATACTACAGATGCGACAGCAGATGCCGGCAAGCCCGAAACGGCACTGCGGTAGTTGTGCCTCAAGGCGGTCCCAAGCGGTCTCAAGCCCGCGCGCTGCCGCCTGCTCCAGAACCTTGCGGCTGGCCGGATCCGCGCTTCGCTCTTTTTTCTCTTTATCTGGCCCGCTACTCACCGTTCTCTCCTTTTCAACCTTCTTAATTGCTCAGTAGATAAATTGAGGGTGCTCATCGGTTGTCCATGGTTTGGCTCATAAGGGCCATGGGCAAACAGTGAACACCCAGGTTTCGCGATGAGCGGCCCCCCATGCCCGGGGCCGCCTCTCGGCCGAAGGTTTGGTCATTTCAGTGGATTACGCGTATCTGTTGAGAGGAACCTGCTTAATCCTACTAAACAACAGTATAATAACAGTTTTGCCCGCCTCTGTATAGCCCTTTTGTGCTAAGGTATGACTAAACGGGCTTCTTTTGCTCTGCTCCTTCGAGACTTAGAATTGTGCTGCAGGAAAGTACGGTTACATGCTGGATGTAATCTCCATAGGCTCGTGTATCGCTGAACTCACTCCCGCCAGGCCGGGGCAGCCGCTCGCCTGCGGAGGTCCCCTGGAGATCTTCCCCTCCGGCGCCGCCGGCAATTTCGCTCTTGCCGCCGCCCGGCTGGGCTTGAAGGTGGCGCTGGCTTCCAGAGTAGGAGAGGATGAATTGGGGACCTTCGTTAAGAAGCGTTTTCAAGACAGTGGAGTGGAGGTATCACACATTCTCCCCACCCCCGGCCAATTCACCCCGCTTTCTTTGTGTTGGGCGGACGGAACCGGCAAGAAGTTCTTCTATCATTATCGCTTCCCGGGTTTTTCCGACCCTCTCTGTGAGCTCCGCTCCGAGGATCTCGAGGATGAGTTTATCGCTGACGGACGTTTGCTGCATTTCTCGGAGGCATGTATCCGGGAGGCGGGGCTGCGAGATATTGTTTTCCAAATTGTTGCCAGATTCCGCGCCCGCGGGGGCCGTGTCCTCTACTGTCCCAACTATCGCGGCCTGTGGCGAGACGGGGAAGAGCGGATGAAGGCCGCGCAGAAACGGGCGGTTGCGCTGGCGGATTATCTCATCTTAAATGACGAGGAGGCCGGTGTCATCACCGGGGAACCACTTGAAAAAGCGGCCTCCATGCTGAGGGAATTGGGCCCTTCGGCTTTGGTGATAACGAGCGGAGAAAAAGGTGCGCGCCTCTTCTCAGAGGAAGATGAGGCTTTCATCCCGGCCTACAAAGTATCAGTGGTCTATGATGTGGGGGCGGGAGATACTTTCCAAGCCGGTTTTGTGGCGGGCCTGAGCTGGGGAATGAAACTCCTGGAGAGTGTTCGCTTGGGTGCGGCCGTGGCGGCGCTTCGCATTACTCGTTCCGGAGCTCCGGGCTCGCTGCCGACTGCCCGCGAGGTGAAAGATTACATCGCTCAAGAGGCCGCCTATGACGAGTCCGCCGAAGGCTCTTCACTCGCGGCAACCTGATTCAATTCGTTCTGTTCCGGCTTGGTTGCAACCGCTACGCGACTGGGCCTGACAACCCGGTCTCCCATCCGGTAGCCCCGCCGGATTTCTCCCACCACACTGCCTTCTTCGGCTTCATCAGTTGGCACTTGCCCCGCGGCCTCATGCCAGAAGGGGTCGAATTTCTGCCCCAGGGCCTCTATCGGCTCCAAACCTCGCCGCTCCAGGGTCTCCCGCAGTTGGCTGAAAATTAGTGTGACTCCCTCGCGCAGAGAATCGAGGTTATTCCCTTCACTGAGAGCCTTCAAGGCGCGCTCAAAATTATCCAGAATGGGCAGGATTTCTTCGACAATCGAAATCGCTCCTCTTTCCCAGGCCTCCTGCCTATCCTGTGACATCTTCCTCTTCAGGTTCTGCAGATCAGCCAGCGCGCGCAGATAGCGATCCTTGGTTTCCGCCAATTCCTCCTGGGTCTGTTCGAGAAGTTGACGAGTAAGGCTCTCTTGTTTCTCCTCTTCCGTCATCTGCCTGCTCCTGGTAGTGCTGCTCATCGGCTTCCTTTCTCGATATCGGGGCCTGGAGGGAAGCTCTCTTCTCGTTTGCGGATGATCGTGTTAATTCGCAGCACGGCCTCTGCCATCTCAGCCCCTGTTCGCAATGCTGCTATTTTTACATTTGTGGCATCCACAACACCGAGTTCGAGCATATCACAAACTTCCCCGGTATCACAATCTATGCCAAACGCTTGCTTGCTTGTTCCGGCCACCGTTCTTATTTCTTCCACCTTTTCGAGTGGATTGAAACCTGCATTTGCCACAATCTGGGCCAGCGGGCGCCTCAAAGCCGCAATTACACAGTCAACTCCATAGGCAGCCATTCCCGATATCCGACATCGCAGCCGCTCGACCTGAGGAATTATACTCATTTCAGCCGCGCCTCCCCCCGCCACTACGCCCCCCAAAAGTGACTGCTGCACTGCACATGCCGCATCCTGGGCTATCCGCTGTCGCTCCGCCTTCACTTCCGGAGTGCTGGCTCCCACCAGTATGGTGGCGACCCGCTTCCCCTTGCCTCCGCTGATCCTCAGGTGATCCAACTTCTCATCATAATCAACTTGCCGGGCGTGACCTAGCACGTTCTCCAACGCGGATTCGTTTTGCCCTATCCAGCCGCGTTTAACGAGACACGCCCCGGTGTGTTCCGCGGCCCTCGCCAGATCTCTGGAGGGAATTCTGCGAAGGAGCATTACCCCGGCTTCGGTCAATATCTGTTCCGCCGTCTCTGATACCCCCCGGCCTACTATCACCAGGTTGACCTTGCCTTCTATCAGCTTGACGAGTCCCCGGCGAAAGGTTTCCTGAAGTTCTTGGTAACGGCCGAATCCCGCTTCCGTCGCCAAGGCTTCTCCTTCCACCTCCATGGGAGAGAGTGCGTCATCTACAATCAGAATACGCGCTGACTCAATGCTCCGCAACATCCGCCGGTTTACCGGTGACTTCTCCAGCGTGATTCCGCAGAAAACTTCATTCCCTATGCCTTCTTTCGCCACTACCCAGTCGGCGAGTCTAAAACCTCTTTGCGCCAGTCTTCTCTTCCCCGCAATCTTCGCTCCATCCACGACCAACTGGGCGATCTCCTCTTGACCCCGGCCCGCGATGAGGGCGGCTTGCTGCAAAGCGGGATCATCGAAACCCTTCAGATGCCTGCTCTGCGATTTCAGTGCATCTATCGCCTCCCTGATGCCGGCCCGCAGCCCCTCCGCTACCTTTGCCACGGCTATGCCGCCCAGGATATGGCCCACTCCCTCTGAGATGAGTGTGCTCGCCACCAAACACGCTGTGGTGGTGCCGTCTCCAACCTCGGCATCTTGCGCTTTTGCGGTTTGAACCAGCAGCCGTCCCGCCGGATGGGAAACCTCCATCCTCTCCAGGATGGCATACCCGTCATTACTAATGGTCACCTCCCCGAAGCGGTCCACCAGCATACAGTTGAGGCCTTTCGGTCCCAGTGTCCCTTCGACAGCGGAGGCAACCGCAGCGATCGCTGCCGCGTTGCTCAGCAGGGCCGACCTGCGTTCATCCACTTCCATAGATGAGGTTTGCTTGAGATCGCCTGACAAGAGGGACTCCGGATTCGCGTTATTTAACGGCTGATAAAGGCTTCAATGCCTTTCTGTTTCAATTGTTCTGCCACTGCTCGTGCGTTATCTTCGGTAGCATAAGAGCCGACGAGTACCCGATAGACCACTTTAGAGCCTACCGTCCCCGGTACCACCCGCGCCGGATAACCGAGATTCGTAAGCGCCTCCGCTTGCTGATATGCGCTCTCTTTCCTGTCAAAAGAACCTACCTGAAGCGAGATTTGTCCCGATGAGGTGTCATCTTGGGCGCCTTGGGGCGGCATCGTCTCTGTAGCCTCCTCCTCCGGTCTCTCCGAGGGACTCTCCCCGTTCTCCTCTTCTGATGAAGGCTCCGTCTCATCCACGACGATAGCGGGGATGTCCGGTATCACCTCAGGGACTCTCTCTGGGGGTAGAGAAGGCTGGTGGATAGGCTTCGGCTCAGGCTGTTCCTGGATGGAGGCAACAGAGCGCTTCAGATATCCCTCCCCGAGCCCGAATCGCCCGAAGGCGAAACCTGCTGCCATGGACAACAACAGGATTATCGCTCCACGCAAGATCCTCCAGCCCATTTCCGTTGCTCTCTCGTGTGCTGCGATCAAAACATCAAGAACGGGTCCACTTGCCCGTCCGGTACTGTCTGGTGTGGAGGCATAATATCCCGCCTCTTGGGTCCATGTCAAGCGAAAGCCTGATCTGGTTTGCTCACTCTCTCACAAAGCCCCCAAGCGGGGGTGTCCCGGCGCAAGGTGGAAAGGAATAATCCTCCTCCGCGCAGAAGGAATTCCTTGTGTTCTGGCGTTTTGCGTGCAGGTCTCAGAGCCCGATTGCCGGAGTGCGACTGCGATTGCAACGGTTCGGCGCGGGTTCGCCTCCCGCCGTGATTCCACGCGTGGTTGTCATTACCGCATCTTGCCTCCTCTCATTGAGCCTACCTGTTCATGCCCAGGAGGGCCGGGTCGCAGCGAAAGAGGCGCTGAAGCAGGCCCAATGGGCGGCACAGAAGCATCATCTTTCCGGGGATCGCTCCGCCCTGAGACGGCGTGTCGCCATACTGATGAGCCGCATTGACCCACAGGCGGCGGTTGACCTGTGCAGAGGCATCTCCGGGGCGTCGGATGCCATACGCGCGCGAGGCGCAGTCTCCGCGGCGATCGCTCCTCAAGACCCCGTCCAGGCCCAAGACTTCATACTTGCCGCAGCCAAGCTCTTGCGGGATCTGACCGATGATAATCAACGCAGCCAGGAACTCGCTTTTCTTTCCATTAGCGTGGCGGCTTTCGATCCCAAGGACGCTTTCCGCACGGCGCGGGAGATCAAGGACGCGGAGGTTTTCGAGTATGCCTGGGGTGAGATAGCCCGGCTGGCCCCGCTCGCCGCCCTTGAGGACCTTGCCCAGAACCCTCCTTCGTCCTCGGAGCGTTCCCGCCGGTTGGCAGCTTTCTTACCGCGTCTTGCCGCAGACGATCTGCTCCAGGCGCTCTCGCTCAGTGATGAGATTACCGATTCGCTGGCAAAATCAAAGGTGCTGGCCGAAATCTCCTTCTCCGCGTCTTCAACAGATGCTCTGGCGGTTGCCCTGCGCATTCCCGATGACCTTCTTCGCGCTCAGGCAATCCGGTGCGCAGCGGAAAGGCTCGCCGCCACAGACCCTATCGCCGCGCTGGGGGCGCTCTACTATACTTCCGCCGACAGAGACTCCGCGCTTGCCGGTATTGCGCGAGCTGCAGCGGTGAGAGACCGCTGGCAGGCGGCCGACCTCATCGCTCAGATAGCCTCCGCGCGCACGCGGCGAGATACGCTCGGTCTCTTCCTCATAGATCTCGCGGCAGAAGACGCGGCCGCCGCAGCCATATTCGCGGATTCTCATGCAGAGGTCCCCACCTGGGCGCTTCCCGCGCTCTGTTCGGCTCTGGTGAAGACGGATTCCTCATCCGCACTCAACCGCGCCAGGGCGATCACTGATTCACACAACCGGGATCTGGCTCTGGCCGAGATAGCCGGCGCGCTCGCCCGGCAGTCACCGCAACTGGCGGAAGACCTTCTGCTTGAAATCAAGAGGCCTCACCTACGCTTTTCGGCTTTGCGAGCGCTCGTCATTGCCGTAGCCCCTAATGATGTGGAGAAGGCCGCCGCTCTCACCGGCCTCGCCGCAGACGGCCGGCAGGCCCAGGTTCTCTTGCTCCATATCGCGCGCGCGCTGGCTGCTTACGACATACCTGGAGCCCTGCGTCTTGCAGAACGCTGCCCGCCCTCTCCGGAGAAAACAGATGCTGTGCTCGACATCGCTGAAATCGTTGCTGCGAGAGATCTCAAACAGGCCCTCACCATCGCTTCAAGCATCATGAAAAAGAGCACTGCCGGCCACGTGCTCACGCAAAGGCTCATGCGCCGCCAGCCCGCCCTCGCCAGGAAATGCGCCGATGAAATCATTGACCCACTGCGTCGCGCACACGCCTTTTGCGATATCGCCGAGGCACTGCTGGAGGGCGCAGACGGTGGTTCTCCGATTCTCCTCTCCAGGCCTGAGATTCAGCGGGTAGTGGAACCGGGAGGCGCGTTGGGTGAAGGCTTGTCCGATACTGAAGAACCTGGAATCGAGATCATCTCCGCTCTGCCCCACCAACTGAAGATTCGCCTTCCGGGCGTGCAGCCAGACTTCTACTCAGTTCATTATCAGGGGCCTGGCGCCGCCTTCACCTGGGAGAACCTAATGCCCGCCGCGGACGGAACTGTCGTGTTGAAGGATGATCGTCATCTCAAGCCAGAGCAGCGTCTGCGCTGTCCCTCCCGCGGCACAAGGTCGGCCCCGGCTTTCTTCGACGATTTCACCAAATCCAATTTCTCAGGGAAACAGCGGCTCCCCCACGGTATTCCAGTCTCGACATTCGGGGGCGCGGGCTATCTCAGTTCCGCTCCAACCTGGCTCCATCGAGACAGACACGGCAACTTCTGGCTCTATCAAGACATCCGGCCCTGGCGTATTGTCGCCTTTGATTCCGATTTCAATTATCGCTTCACCCTCGTCTTCCCCACACGCATTCTGGCTTTGGATTCCGACCCGGAAGCGAATCTGTATGTCCTTCAGGAGGAGAATTTCCTCAGCCGCTTCGATCGCGACGGGCTCCCCGTCGCTCACTGGAAATTGAAAGAAGGCCGCGGGCGAAATGAGTTCATTGAGGCCTCCGGGCTGGCGGTTGATCCGCAGGGCAACTATCTCTACCTGGCGGATAGAAAACTGGGGCGTGTGCTGAGGTTTGATCTACAGATGCAGCCGGCGCCGTTCCCGTTCGTTCCATGGGGCTGGATCGGACGAGAGGACCTCGGTTATCTGGAAATCGGCGCTTATCACCCGGAAAACAAATATCGCCTGGATCGCCCCGCGCGTCTCGCCGTGGGGCCGGAGGGGCGCTTGTATGTGGATTGCGCTTATTTCATCATGCGCTTCGATTTGACCACCGGTGAGCAGACCCCCTTCGGGAAGAGCGATGTACTCGGCTGGGGCGGCACCTTCACGGATTCTGTGTATTCCGTCTCCGCCGCGGCAAACGGCCACTGGCAAGAACACTGCCTTGCCGGGATTGATCCGCAAGGCAATGTCTATGTCTCAGATACGTCGCATACCGGCCTGCGGGCGCTTCGTTTACAGGTATTCTCTCCCCAGGGAGAGTTCATTGCAAAATACGACCACGAGACACAGATTAACGATGCAAACGGCAGCCCCGCTTATATCGTGCCACCCCTCGCTTTAGCCTTTGCCGGGCCGCAAGAGAAGGCGGGAATCTGGCTGGCGGAGGCGGGCGGCCGAGTATATGAATGTTCCGACCTGATAAGTGGAGGGAGATTCCATCTAGGGCCGGGAACGCCCGGCAGACAATTCGATCTCACCTCGGCTTCCACGCGCGATTTCACTATGGAGAGGCAAGTGGGTCCCATCCGGAGAAAAGTCGAAGGTGAAATTGTAACCTTCGCCGAAGGTCGCCGCGCCACCCGCAACTGCGAATCGGAACGAAATACTGAAATCCGCAGTGGCCAGCAGTCCATCTGGATTCCAACCAGGCTGGGAGGACCTTTCCGCGTGACCCTGTCGGAGGAGGATCGAGAGATTCCCGCAACCGATTACTTGCTGGAGATCGAAACCGAGCCGGGCCCCTTCGGCACCCACTATGACTTCTTCCGCATTACCAACAAGAGCGGCCATACCTGGAAGAACATCCACTTCATCGCGGAAACCCTGCCCGGCCCGTAAGTCTGCTCCCATCACCTCACAGGAGATAATGATGCTCAAATTGGCCGTCTTCACTGATGAGGTCTCTCAGGATCCGGAGAAAGCCGTCAAGTTGGCCCTGGAATTCGGCCTTCAGGGAGTGGAAATTCGCTCCGTTTGGGATACTCAACCCCAGGACCTTTCCGCATCACAAATCACCGAACTCAACCGCCTCCTCCAGGCCCACGACTTGAAGGCGGCCGCCATCGCCTCTCCTTTCCTTAAATGTAATCTGGGGGATGAGGAGGCCTATCGCCAGCACTTCGACATCCTCCGCCGCTGTATCGCCCTGGGAAAGAGCCTGGGCACGAATATAATCCGCGGGTTCACCTGCTGGAAGACGGAAGACACGCCAGAGGTCTGGGCCGAGGTGGAACGCCTCTATCACAAGGTCATCCCCATCCTGGAGGCGGAAAAAGCCATCCTGGCAATCGAGAACGAGCACGATACCACCGCGGGCACGGCCGCCTCGGTGGCCCTGTTTCTCGGGAAATTCAACCACTCCCTCCTGCGCGCGGTATGGGATCCGGCAAACGAGGTCTTTGCAGAAGGCGGGGAAGCGCCCTATCCGAATGCGTATCAGCGCATAAAGCCATATGTCGCCCATGTCCATGTCAAAGACGCCCTTCGGGATGACGCGGGCCAGCCCCATGTCGCCATCGTAGGCAAAGGAAGCATTGACTGGAGAGGTCAACTGAAGGCCCTCGCTGAAGACGGCTATGGGGGCTGGATCTCCCTGGAGACCCATTCGAGGATGATACAACTGCCCGAAGGCACCGATGCTTCCCGGGTGGAAGAAGAAGCCTCAAGGTTGTGTCTCACCGCGCTCACGGGAATGCTGCCCGCGAAGTGAACACACAGAAGAAAAATGCCCGAAGGGAATCCGTCTTCGGGCATCGGAATGCGGTGGAAAATGGAGTCGGGGGCTCACTTGCTTGCGTATCCAGGCCACCACTGGAAGTCGCTTGCTTGGGGTGAGCCCCCGGCTGTTCGAAACCTTTGGGGGGTATCGGCCCGCAGGTTCCGGTCAGAACCCCGTCTCCGCCATGACGAAGGTTCAATGCGACACGAGACTCTAGTTTTCTGTCCCAGAAAAATCAGACCCGTCCTCCGGGCCCTGCCTGGAAGAGAACGGGTCTCAGTAGTCTGTGTGCCTATCTCAGCCAGGCTGCCCGGGCGGTCGGATTCCTCACCTCCTTCTGCAGGTAATTCCCGACCATCCCATTACTCTTCGGCAACCCGGCTACCTTATCCCTCGCCCTGCTTTTTACTCACAAGTCGCGGGACTTAGGTCCGTTGGCTTTGCGAACCCCGATTTCTCGGGGGGTGCCTTTTTCGGTCTGCTCTGGGCAACAGAGTTATTCAGTTGTCATACATAGATAATATTCCATAATGCAATCCTTGCCTGAGATAGTGTATAAATAGAGCCTGGAGGAACAGCAAATATGGCCCATCGCGTAACCCTTATACCTGGAGATGGAATCGGCCCCGAAATCGTGGAGGCCTCCCTGCCCGTCATCGAAGCCTCCGGCGCCACTATCGAATGGGAGTTCTGCAAAGCCGGCCTGGAAGTAATGGAGGAACACGGCACCCCCCTGCCGGAGGCGGTGCTCGCATCACTGCGCCGCAACCGTGTGGGCTTGAAAGGCCCTCTCACAACGCCCATCGGCAAAGGCATCCGCTCCGTCAATGTGGCCCTGCGCAAGGCCTTGGAACTCTATGCCTGTTTGCGGTTGTGCAAATCCTACCCCGGGGTTCGCTCCCGCTATGAAGGTGTTGACATCATCGTGGTCAGGGAGAATACCGAGGACCTCTACGCGGGCGTGGAATTCGAGGCCGGCAGTGAACAAGCCCGCCAGATCGCAGCAATGGGCGGAGACAAGATCCGCCCGGAAAGCGCCATCTCCATCAAACCTATTTCCGCGGTTGCCACTCACCGCATCGTCAAGTTCGCCTTCGACTATGCAGTGGCGAATAACCGCAAGAAAGTAACCGCCATCACCAAGGCGAACATCATGAAATTCACCGACGGCCTCTTCTTCCAGGTCGCCGGAGAAGTGGCCAAGGAATATGAGGGAAAGGTCGAATACCAGGAGGCCCTCATAGACGCTTTCTGTATGCAGGTTGTGCAGCGGCCGGAGAACTTCGATGTGCTGGTCCTGCCCAATCTCTACGGGGACATCGTCTCCGATCTCTGCGCGGGCATTGTGGGAGGTTTGGGAGTCGCGCCCGGAGCGAATATCGGCGAAGGCTGTGCCCTTTTTGAGCCGGTACACGGCTCCGCGCCGAAATACACGGGTCTGAACCGCACCAACCCCGCCGCCTTCATCTTCTCCGCGGTGATGATGCTGCGCTATCTTAGAGAGACCGAGGCTGCGGACAGACTGGAGCGGGCCGTCGCCGCCGTCATTGCAGAAGGCAAATCCGTCACCTATGACTTCAAACCCACCCGTGACGACCCCTCCGCCGTCGGCACCAAAGAAATGGCCGCCGCCATCCTCGCGAAATTGCAGAAAGAATAGTCCAGGGTTCAGAGTTGAGGGTTGTGAGCCTGCCCCGAGCGGAGTCGAGGGGTTGAGGGTTCAGCGCTAAGAGTTGCCCCCAGAGGCCGGTAGCCGCACCTTTTAAGGCGCGCCGGGGTCTTCAGAGCCTGGGCCATCGACCTCGAGTTACGAAGTGAAAACTTTCTCTGCTACTTCGCGTGGCTATTTCTTGTCGTGCGCCATTGAAGAAGTGATCTGGAATCGGGCGCGCGGAGTAGGGGTTGTGGTATATCCAGAAGTCGTTCTTTTGAATTCTCCGCAATAGAGTCGGGCGCAGACAAGCAATTGCACTTACACTGGTGTTTGAATTGGGGCCCCAAAACGCTTTCGTCTTAACCTGCAAACCCAACCTGACTCGTGCATTCCTGTTAGTTCGCCCGCATTTCCCAGAAGCTCCCCCAGCGATCCAACAGTGATTTCCAAGAAGTATGCTATGCATGAACATTCGATCGCGGCAATCACCTTCGAATATTCTGGGGCTAAGCAATATAAGAAAGGGTAAATCCAAATCCTCTCCCGATTGCTTTGCGGCCTTTCTAAGATTCTGGAGCAATTTCTTATCGTCACTGCCATGACCTGCTCCCCCCTGTGGGCGGGATGGCTTCCCAATAGGTGCTTTGACTTCACAGGCCAACTCGAAGCCGCTCTCAAAGCAACAGTGCCAATCGTACGTGCCGCTTAATGGTCTCCCAACTCGGCAGTAGAACAGCTTCGCAAGAGAGTATGCCGCCGCGAGCTCACTTAAGGCTTGCCAAAAATCATCCCAGTCGTTTGACTTCAGGCCTTGCTTGAGCTGGTCATCTAGTAGGTTGTTTGTTTGCGCCCAAGCAACAATGCGCTTCAACTGCCTTAGCGCACTCTGCGCCTGCGGCTCTTTCGACATCTGATCTTCGGAGAACAGTCTCCGCAGCGCTGGCGTGCGGGAGAAGCCTCGTTCAATGTCATCTGGCATCGCGGCCCCGTTTGCTGTGAACAGCGAATACGCAGGGAAACATCACGTTAGGTGCCCAGCCGCTTCGGATTGAGCACAGACTCTTTCCTCTGCCGTCTTAGCGGCTCTTCGGTGAACCTGGCTTTCTACGGCTCTGCCAACTCCTCGCCCAGCTCGAAAATGCCGCCGAAGTAGCCGCTGTAGAAACTGAAGACCATGTAGCCGATGATTAACGCAACGATGAGGTAGGCCACCACCCCCAGCAGGACGGCGCTCTGTTTGCTGGCGGTCTCGCTCTCTGACTCGCAGTATTCCGCCACCTTCGTCAGAGAACCCGAGATATCGCCGGAGCGCTCTCCGGTTATCATCATGTCCACCGCCGTATCGGAGAACTCACCGCTCTCCGCCATAACTGTGGAGACCGGCTCTCCTGCCGATACCCTGTGGGCGAGGGCGCTGGTGCTGGCGGCGAGGGCCATATTCCCGCTTGCCATACCCGCCGCCTCCAGCGATACGGACAGCGGGACCCCGGCATCGAAGAGCATTGTCATCGCCCGGCACCATTTCGCCATCGCATTGCGCCTCACTATGGAGCCGATAATCGGAAAACTCAACTTCAGCCGGTCCACCCCTTGCCGCATGACCTTGTATCTCATCAACAGCCGCCATCCATACCAGAATGCGATCAGCCCCATCAAAATCGGCAAAGTGCGTGTCAGGGCAACGGGCAGCCAGGCCTTGAAACCGCTCAAGACCAAGAGGGGAAGGGTGGGGATTAGAATGGCGCAAATGATGAGGATCTTGACATAGAAGGTTTCAAGACGAAACAGCATCTCCAGTGCATGAGCGCGCTGGAAATACTCCGCCATCTGCCGCATCGAGCGCTCCAGCATCCCGGAGGCCTCTCCTGTTTCCAGCATGGCCACCACAAACGGAGAGAAGGCGGCCGGATGGCGGATTGCCACGGTAGTCATCCTCTTCCCCTCCAGGGCCGCTTCGCTCATCTCCCGGGCCGCTCTCCGCAGAATCCTTCCGGGGGCGCGTTCTGCCAGGTGGTGGGTGGCCTCGTGAATACTCATCCCTGCAGCCAGCATTGAGGCAAAAGAGGAGAAGAAGAGAGACATCGCCTTGGAGCTCACCGGTATGAAGACCGGTGCAGCCACATCTCTCCACGCGCTGGAAGGAA
>JABAOF010018544.1_pt2 | contig 18202 bp, 16 predicted proteins | sample 7062171 | NCBI WGS metagenome assembly JABAOF01 (sample SAMN14538628, study PRJNA623070) | marine sediment metagenome | biome: marine biome [ENVO:00000428]; feature: marine pelagic biome [ENVO:01000023]; material: deep marine sediment [ENVO:00002113] | place: India: Gulf of Khambhat ...
AAACGGAGCCATCAAGAAATCGGAATATTTAACTGAGATTCATAGGATAGAGGTTCCTATAAACAAGGACGTTCTCATAATTGGAGGAGGAGTAGCTGGAATTCAATGCGCTTTGGAACTAGCCAAAAACGACTACAAGGTATATCTTTTAGAGAAAGAACCCTGCATAGGGGGAAACATGGTAAGACTGAACAAAACATTTCCAACGGACGATTGCTCCATGTGTACTATTGCTCCAAAGATAAGCGAGACAGGTAGTCATGAAAACATAGAAATAATATCTCTAGCTGAAATAGAAGAAATAAAAGGTTCTGTGGGTAACTTTACTGTAAGAATAAAGCAAAGACCAAGGTATGTAAACGAAAAATGTACCGCCTGCGGAGACTGTGACGAGGCTTGTGTTTTAAAAAATAGAGTTGAAGATGATTTTAATCTGGGATTAAGCAAAAGATCCGCAATCTACATTCCCTACGAACCAGGTGTGCCTTCTATGTACGTTGTAGACGCTGATCGCTGTCTATACACTAAGAAAGGAAAGTGCAAGCAGACTTGTCTAGAAGCGTGTTTAAGAGGTGCCATAGACTTTGAGCAGGAAGAAAAAGTTATTACGTTAAACGTGGGAGCAATAGTGCTCGCTTCGGGTTACCAAGAATACGATCTAACAGGTACTGAATATAATTTCGAACATAAAAATGTGATAACTGGTCTGCAGTTAGAGAGAGTCCTAAGCGCAAACGGACCTACTGGAGGTATTTTAAAAAGACCCAGTGATGGGAAGATACCTAAAACCGTTGTTTTTGTTCAGTGTGCGGGCTCAAGAAGCGAGAATCACAACGAATATTGCTCGAAAATCTGCTGTATGTATGCTTTGAAGAATTCAATGATAGTAAAATCAGAGAATCCAGAAACTGAGGTTTACTATTGCTACATAGATCTTAGGGCAGCAGGCAGAGGTTACGAAGAGTACTACGATAGGGCTAAGGATATGGGAATAAAATTCATACGGGGAAACGTCGGAGATATTAAAACCGCAAGTGATAATCTTCTTGTTAGAGTTGAGGATACTTTATTGGGGGAAAATAAAGAAATCGCTGCCGAGTTAGTCGTCTTATCTACGGCGATGGTACCCTCTGAAGGAACTAAAAACTTAAAAGATTATATTAACGTCTCTTATGAGCCTGATGGTTTTGTTACCCCTCTACATCCAAAAATAGAGCCTGTTGATACTAAGGATGCTGGTATATTCATATGCGGTACGGTATCTGGTCCTAAGGCGATACAAGATTGTATTGCAGAAGCTAACGCAGTCTCCTCTCGTGTTCAAACCATCTTGCACGAGGGAAAGATAGACGTCGATTTAAAGATACCTTCTCTGGACAAAGAGATCTGCGTGCAGTGTGGAGAATGCATAGTGAACTGTGCTTTTGATGGTGTGGAGGACTTTGAAGTATTGGAAGGCGTTTGCAGGAGTTGCGGGAAGTGTATTGCCAATTGCCCCTCCAGCGCCATGGAAACATGTTACTACTCTGATAAGCAAATAGAATCACAAATAGAGGGAATCCTGGAAATAGATCCAAATTCTATAATTGCCTTCTGCTGTAATGAATGTAGTTATGCGGCCGCTGATTTGGTAGGTCTGGCTAAAATAGATTATCCTTCACAAATAAAGATAATAAGAGTTCCATGTACAGGAAGGGTTTCATTAAATTACATATTGAAATGCTTTGAACTTGGAGCACAAGGAGTTATGGTGGCTGGATGTTTACTGGACCAGTGTCATTACATTGACGGAAATTATAATGCCTCTGAAATTGTTGAAAGAGGAAAAAAACTACTTGATCTATTGAACATCGGTGGCGACAGGTTAAAGATGTTTTATATCTCAGCGGCCATGAGAGATGCCTTCGTGGAGGCCACAAAAGAAATGGCTGAAACTGCTAAGGAGGCTTCGAAGGAGTCTTTGAAAGAAACAGAAGCAAAAGTAGTGATGAAAGAGACTGTTTCATAAATAGGGTGTTAAATCATGCTTGACTGCACAACTTGTAGGCTTTGTGCTATCAAATGTCCAACAGATATCAATCTTGATGAAATCATCAAGAGATACAGATATCTAAATGAAGTTGGGGCTTCTCACGGTGGAGTATTCCATACCATAGAGAAAATTTCCAGCAAAGTAGATATTTCAGAGTGGCTTAAAGAAGATGACCTGGATATTGGGAGAGACGATGTATATTACTTTCCAGGATGCTTGCCGATTTTCGATATAGTTTTGGATAGAAGTAGAAGCTATTCGGGAATTGCCCACGCAGGAATAAAGGTTTTGAACAAATTAGGAATCTCTCCCAAAATAATTTACGGCTGCTGCGGTCACGACCTTTTATATGCGGGTGAATTGGACGAGTTCGAGCTCAACAAAAAAAACCTAAAAGAAGAACTGGAAGGCAAGAAAATCATAACAGGATGCGCAGAGTGTTACCATACCCTAAAAAATGATTACAATGCTGATGTAGAACACTTTTCAAAATTTGTTTCGAGAAATTTGGATAAATTGGATTTGAGTGAAACTGATATCCAAAATTTAAAAGCCACCTATCACGATCCCTGTAGATTAGGAAGGTACAATTCTATTTACGATGAGCCCAGAGAACTCCTAGAAAAGCTCACTGTTTTTAATGAGATGCCAAAAAACAGAGAAGACGCTATTTGCTGCGGAGTTTCTTCCTGGCTCAACTGCGACAGTCTATCTAAAGAATTAAGAGAGGAAAAAATTAAAGAGGCAATCGAAACCGGATCAGATTTTTTAGTTACCTGTTGTCCAAAGTGTATACTGCATTTAGATTGTCTATACGAAGAGAAACTCGATCAATTAGATTTGAAACGCTTAAATATTATAGATCTGCAAGAACTGCTAGCCCATTTGTTGGGAGTCTATGATTTCCCGATGGATGAGAAATATTATGAAATAAAAAAAGGAAAGGGCGTGTTACCAAAGTCCGTTGAAATTAAAAAAGATCCCTCAAAATACATAGACAAAGATCTATCCAATCTAGCATATAGATGTACAACATGCTATTCTTGCGAGGTTTTATGTCCAATGAAGTACAAACCAGTCCACATGATGGAAGACTTTAGAAAATTCCTCGTTTCTCAAAATCTTAATCCAGCAAGGCACAATGATATCTATAATAATATTTTAACCACTGGAAACGTTTTTGGCGAAGAAGAAGAAATCTTCGATGAAAAAGAAGAATATGAAGTAATCTATTTCCCTGGATGCGTTGCGAATTATCGTGCTAAAAAGATAGTTGATTCTTGCAAGGAATTGATGGACAAAATAGGAGTTAAGTACACCATTCCCAAAGGAACGATATGTTGTGGGAGCGTTGCATTCAGAACCGGTCTAAATGCCGAGCCAATCGTTGAAAAGAATATGCAAGTATTAGACGGAAAGAAGATCGTATGCTCTTGTTCGGGCTGTCATGCAACCTTTAAAAATGACTATGGATTAAACGCGATCCATTTCATCGATTTATTGCTGGAGAACAAAGATAAACTGAAATTCAAACCAGCCAAAATGAAAATAGCCTACCATGACCCATGCCATCTGGGAAGAGAATTCCAATACTTCGATCCTCCGAGGGAATTACTCGAATTAATTCCTGACTTGGAATTGATAGAATTTCCTCATAATAAAAACGATTCTTTATGTTGCGGAGGTGGAGGAGGAGTTAGATCTGCTTTTCCGGAATTATCATCCACGCTAGCAGAAAATAGGATAAAGGAAATCGAGAATGAGAATGTGGATGCTATAGTAACGGCCTGTCCATTCTGCGAAATAAATCTTGGAGATGCAACGGATAAGAAGGTTTACGATATATCTCAATTTTTGCTGATGCATTTAGAATAAATAGAGTGTCTTAAGAGAGGAGGGTCAATGTTACCAAAATCAAGCATGGCTGAAATGGAAGAAGAAAATGTTATTAAACTAAGCGGTTTTTTGATGCTTGTTGTTGCAATTACTGCTTTAGCCAGTGGTGTACTGGCAGGTATGTACGGTGTTGAGTTAAATGCGCATGATGTAGAAACTACTCTTGCTAATGTTGACAAGTATCCAACGCAGCACATTGTAGGTTTGATTGTTGAGGTCGTTTCTTTTATTGCAACTGTTGCTCTTGCAGGTACGTTATACCTTGGATTTAAATCTTTTAACAAAGTTCAGGCAATGATTGGATCGCTATGGCTTTCTGCATCAGGTATTGTTCTTGCAGTTCATGACATGGGAAATTTTGGGCTACCTTGGATTGCGAGAGATTATGCTGTTACAACAGGTGCACATAAATTGGCTATTGCAGCAGTGGCTCGTTCAATGCTGTTAACAGGAAAATGGGGAGTTACAATTGGGTCAACTTTTTTAGTATTAGGAATATTTACATATTGTGTAATACTTATTTCTAAATTATCAAAAAGTGTTGGCTGGTTTGGAATTGTAGCGAGTGTTCTTGCGCTTATTGCAGCTTGGATTGGATGGTTTAACCCAAGTTTACAATATGTTGGTTTCGCACTGTTTGTTCCGATGCTGCTTTGGGAGCTTATCTTTGGTATATGGTTGGTAAGGAAATGATTGATACGCTCGGAACGTTAGACGCTACGCTTCGACAAAAAGAGGTTCTATTATGAAATACAAACGTGTCGTTATCAGTCGTAAAGGCGGACCGGAAGTGTTGCAGGTCGTCGAGGAAGAATTGGCCGAGCCAGGAGAGGGTGAAGTCCGGGTGAAAATATTTGCTTCTGGGGTCGCTTTCGCAGACGTGATAGCGCGCAAAGGCATGTACCCTACAGCGCCACCCATTCCGTTCGCACCTGGTTACGACATCGTCGGCGTAGTGGATAAGGTCGGAGCAGGCGTGTCTTCGCTATCGGAGGGTCAGACCGTCGCCGCGCTTTTGCCGCATTTCGGCGGCTATGCTGAATTTGCCTGTGTACAAGAGAATTTGCTCGTCTCCGTGCCTGAGGGATTAGACCTTGCTGAAACTGTCAGCGTTGTCTTAAACTACCTCACCGCTCATCGCCTGTTACACCGGAGCGCCCAAGTGAAGAAAGGCGAGCGTATCCTGGTTCACGGCGCGGCAGGCGGTGTCGGCACGGCACTGTTGCAACTGGGGAAAGAGGCCGGGCTAGAGATGTACGGAACGGCGTCCAAGCGCAAACATGAACTGGTGTCTGGCATAGGTGCGACACCGATAGACTACCGCAGCGAGGACTTTGTCAAGCGCATCCGCAGCCTGACGGGCGATGGCGTAGATGCGGTGTTCGACAGCATCGGCGGGGCAAACCTGAGCCGGTCTTACAGCACCCTGCGAAAGGGGGGGCGGTTGGTTAGTTTCGGTTTTGTCGGGTCGGCTAAAGGCGGTGGGAGAATTGAGGTACCTCTTAGCTTCGCCCGGCTCTTCCTGTTCAGGCTCATTCCAGACGGCAAGAAGGCGCTCTTTTACGGCGATACCCCGAGATTCGTGGAAAAAGACAACACTTGGTATCGCGAGACCCTGACGGCGCTGCTCAAGTTGCTGGCAGAAGGCAAAATCAAGCCAGTCGTCGGCAAGCGCATTTCGTTGGTCGAAGCGACCCACGCTCACGAATTGATGGAGAAGGCGGCTGTAAGCGGGAAGATTGTCTTGATTTGCAACACTTAGATTTGTTCATAGTAGGAATGTTTGAGAAGTACATCGTCCAACAGCATGTTTGTGTTTATCACGCTGCTCTCGTGGCTATCGGGAAAATAATATACCAACCGTAACTTAATAGACTTAAAATCGAAACTGATAAATATCTTGTTTAAAGAAGACATTGGCATGATTTCAAATTTAATGAAGATAGGCGTATACGTGGGAGAAGGCTCCTCGCATTCTTGGATATGGCTCGTTGATACCTTAGAGAAATTTGGTTTCTTAGATATCCTTTTTCTAAATGAAAAATGTGTAAAAAAGGAGACGATGAATTCCATAGATGTAATGGTCATATCCGGTGGAGACACGATTTCTATAGCTAATTCTATAGGCGATGGGTTTAAACAAATCAAAAAATTCATTGAAAATGGGGGAATCTACTTAGGAATTTGTGCTGGCGCTTATCTTCCCCTATACTCAGGCAAAGAGCCCCTTTCTAAATTTAACTTGGTTAAAGCCAGCATCACTAATATAAGCAAGGATACGCAAATGTCTAAACCTTTCAGTTGTGAGCACGTATTTCAGGGCGTAAGAGGTCCTTTATATATAGATTTCCAAGGAAAGATTATTACTGCTCCCCTTTACGGAGGTCCTGCCTTTGTTTCCAACGGAAGTGAAACACTTGCAATTTACTCTAATTTTACTAAAGATACCGCTTTTTTGGTTGAAAGAGATTTAGCAGAGAGAACAATTTTAGGAAGTGGAGCCATTATTAAAGAAGATTACGGTAAAGGCACCTTATTGCTCTTCGGACCTCACCTCGAGCACCCTTCCTTTTATGATGCCAATTTAATTTTTTACGATCTGCTCAAAGATTTAGAAATCAAAGAAAATCTAAACATGGATGAAAAAGTTTTTACGCATTTATTAAGGAATGAAGAGGCGAAACAATTCTTAAGGGACCTAAAAAGAGAGATCAGTAATATGAGAATGATCGCCATGGGAATCGAGGGTTCGATAAAATGGAAGATCGGGCATAAGGCATGGGATATGGAAAGAATTCTTTATTTCATAGAATCCGTATGGAAGAGACTGAAATTATTGAAATATTTTGAAAAAAACGGTCTCTACGTAAAGAATCCCGATCAAATAGTCAAAAAAGTGCGCGAAACACAAAATTCATTCAAAAAAATAAGGAAAGACTTAAAAGAGGGTAAGGATACGGAAAAATCCGCTGAAGTTGTGGTTGAAAAGATGAGAGAGTTTGTTCCGATGATTTTGGAGGTTTATTTTAATAATAGTTTAATAAAGAAATTGGAGGGATTGCATGAATGACATAAAATTCGGGATACAACAACCAGAATATAACTTTAAGCCAGAAGAAACCTTTGATAGATTAAGTAATATAGTTCAAACCGCTGAGTCGAATGGTTTTGAATCTTTCTGGGTAATGGACCACTTCATGCAGTTACACTTCTTGGATCCTGAATCCAAGGCACCTATGCTGGAGGGTTGGACAGTTCTATCAAATCTAGCGGGAATTACCAAGGAGATTAAATTCGGAACTCTTGTGACATGTACATCTTACAGGAATCCTGCTTACCTTGCAAAGATAGCCGCTTCACTAGATGTTTTATCTGGTGGTAGACTAATTATGGGGATTGGAGCGGGTTGGTTCGAAAAAGAATATATTGCCTATGGTTATGAGTTTCCTAAATATTCAGAACGCGTCAAAATGTTAAACGAGGCAGTCCAGATACTGAAGAAGATGTGGACTGAGGAGATGCCGAGTTTTGGTGGAGAGTATTTTAGCATTAAAGATGCTATCTGCAATCCTAAGCCCTTGCAGAAACCCCATCCGCCAATTCTAATAGGGGGGGGAGGTTTAAAAACTCTAAGGGTAGCGGCTGAGCACGCGGATATGTGCAATTTCTTCGGTAGACCTGAAGAGGTCAATGAGAAGGTTAAGATAGTTGAGAAACACTGCTCGGAAATCGGTAGGGATCCCACCGAAATAATCATGAGTAAAATGGGTGGAGTAATCATAACCGAGACCAAAGAGGAATTAAACAATATTTTAAAGATGATAGTTCGCCCCGGTTTCAGTCTTGAGGAATTAGAAGGCTGGATGATTTTTGGTACTCCAGAAGAAATAGTAGAAAAGTTAAAAGAATTCATAGACGCGGGAGTTACTTATTTTACTCTTAACTTCCCGGGTTCCGATCCGAATAAAGTAAAATTGTTCGGCGAAAGGGTGATACCGGAGTTCTAACTACAATGTCCGTAGAAATAGAACAGATAAAGATAGATAGACTGAATATTAAAGACATCAAAGACCTCGTGACAGTTTACAAAAATGCTTACGCCGAAATGGAAGAGTATGCTTACACAAGACGCAGTAACATTAAGGGATACTTAAAATGGCTTTACAAAAGAGATCCTATGGGTTTCCTCGTTGCATACTTTGAAAACAGACCAATAGGATTTATTTCAGTAGATTCCAGATGGTATAGTGTTGATAAAGGTATTCTTTTGGGTGAAATACATGAGATAGCGGTTATCAGGGAATTTCAGGGTAGGGGCATTGGTAGTAGACTCTTCGAGGAAGGCTTGTCTTATTTGAAAAGTAAAGGAATAAAGGATTTAGAGTTGTGGGTTGGAGAAAATAACAGGAAAGCAAGAAAATTCTACAGAGACTACGGTTTTGAAGAAGTTGAAGTGAAATGGGACTGGGTAAGAATGACAAAAAAATTAGATTAAAGATAGAATCGTTTTATATAATATTTTGTTTGCTAAAATAACCTCTTCAACATCAACGTATTCATACGAAGTGTGGGAGATTTCTAAACTTCCGGGACCAAAAATTATGGGTTCGATTTTCTTTTCATATAAGTTTTGAGCATCAGTCCAACTTTTCATCCCGCTTATTTTTGCATCTGTTCCTACAACATCTTTGAATGCTTTTTTTAACAAATGTACTATCCCTGAGTCTTCGTTGATTTCGAAAGGCAAAGACTCATGAATGAACTTATAGTTAATTCCTCTGGAATTAAAAAAATCATTCAATTCGTTCTTAATTTTTGTAAAATCTTGATTAGGAAGTATCCTAAAATCTAAAATCATTTTACAGATCTTTGGAACTATTAAAGCATCAAAACCGCCTTCAATCTTTTGAATGTTAAAGAGGCTCTTTCCTATCAATTCATGCTCTTTATTCAGGAAAGAGAACTTATCAATCTCGTCAATTAAATCAATTGCCTTCAGAATAGCATTTTCCCCGTATTCAATCGCACTTCCATGAGCCTCTTTTCCGGTTACTTCAATTTCTAATTCAAAGGATCCTGCTCCTGCTATACATATATCCAATTCGGTGGGTTCTAAGACGATAGCGTATTTTGAAACATAATGATCCGCTAACTTTTCAGATCCCAATCCATCTTCTTCTTCATTTACCAAAAACGCAAAGGAGACCGGAAAGTTTCTTAAATTTTCCTTCTCTTTAATCTTTTTTAAAATCAGGAGAATGGATACTATCCCGGCTTTGGCATCAGCACTGCCGAGCCCGTAAACTCTGTCCTCTTTAACTTTTGCTTTAAAGGAATTTTGATGGTAAAGTTTTGGTACCGTATCAACATGCGTGCACACAATAAGTTCCGGGTCATCCAGAGGATTGACTATCAAGTTATAATTTTTATTTACCTCTTGTCTCTCAAACGGAGCATCTAATTCGCTAAGTCTTTCCTCTAAATATCTTAAAATTTTACCTTCTTCGCCGCTGGGGCTTGGGATTTCTATGAGTTTTACCAGTTCATCTATCACGTCGTAACGCATATGATCATTTATTTAATCTATTTATTTAATATGTTTCTTAAATTGTGTATCCTTCAAGGCCTAAAAGTTCCAGTAGTCTATCAAAAATAGAAGATAGGAGTTCTTCTACTCCCTCATTTTCAAGATTCTCTGTGACGTGTATCGAAAACTCTTCAGATATTATAATTTTCTCATCGCTTCCATCTGAATAAATTAGATTGGCGTTAGGTATTTCATAATTCCCTTCTTTATGGGGTATAATTTTATAACTGTAAATTTTAAATTCTCCTCCTTTTAATGTGTCTACTACACTTAAGTTGCCGTGAACAACTTCAAAATCTTCTGGAAGAGTATCTATGACCTCGATCTGAACAGAACTCTCTAAATTGTTTTCTACCCTTAACAACACGCTCATCTCTTCGTCGATGATTGGATTATAATTTTCGATCTCTTTGGTGATCATGAGATCCAATTCCTGTTGTTTGGATATTTTAGAGGACTTTTCAGATTCCCTGATTACTTCATAATGCATTGAGTTGGGTAACTCTATTTTCACCTTAGTCTTCTCGGATGTTAGACTCAACAAGGTCAATTTTACCTCGCCCACATCCAAAGATCTCCCCACATTCAACGAACCCGAGAGAGGTGATTTCTTTCCGTTGTATAAGACATCAATGTAAGCCCTCTTTTTTTCGGTATCTGTACCTATGAGTCTCAATCCATAGTTTTCATAACTAAATATCTCCCCAAAGGATAGAAAACCCTCGTAAAAACCTTTTCCTACCTTCAATACTTCTCCTTCGTAATTATAAGCAGTAGTTAAATCAGGAGCGGGAGTTGTTTTTGATACTTTTTTTCCTTTGGAGGTTTCTTCAGGAGTTTTGACTCCTAATTTTTCTCCCCTCAATAGTTTATTTAGTACTGACTCGATCTCTTCTTTCTCTTTATAACCGGACAATTTTTTAACGGGTTTTCCATACCTATCAAAAAAGGTAAATGTAGGAAGATAGCGTTCACCGTACTGCCTCGAAAGTTGTAAACCCTCCGCAGTATCTACGTTAACGGTGATGATATCTGCAATTCCCTTGTATTTTGTTCTCAGCGCTCTTACTGTTGGAATCATCATTCTACAAGCCCCGCACCTATCAGCTGAGAATTCTAACAGCAGGGTGGGTTTACCGTTGTTTAATGCCTCCTGGAATCTCTCTGGAGAATAGTCGTAAAGAATTCCGGCACGGCTTACATAACCCTCGAAATCTTCAATTTCTTCTGCTTTAGAAGGAATTAAAGATAGCAAGAACATTACAACGAGGAAGAAGGTTACAGCATATCTACCTAAATTTTCCAGCATCATTCCACATAATTATATAATCCTTAGATTATATTTTTTATTCCTTCGTAAAATAAAAAATTGGTTCTCCTGAAGTTTACGGGGAAAAAGTAAATATTATCGCGAACATGTTCGTGGTAACAGTTATCCTCTATGAATATATAAGTTAGTTTGCCTCTCAAAGTATGATGGTGGTGATTATCTATGATCGAAGAGTTAAGAGAGGTAATTCTAGACAAAATTAGACAGGGTATAGATCCTTTAGAAAAAATAATCGGACAAGAAGAGGCTAAAGAAGGAATACTAGCAGCACTACTGGTAGGACATCATATCTTGATTGAAGGTCCTCCTGGAGTCGGTAAAACTACTTTGGCAAAGGAAATTGCAAAATTATTACCACCAATAAAGATCGTTAAAGGTTGTCCTTATAACTGTGCTCCAGAAGAACCTGTATGTCCTTTGTGCATAAAGGAAAAGGAATTCGAAACCGAAGAAATCTCTGGAATAAAAAGATTCGTTCGAATTCAGGGATCTCCAGATCTTACTGCCGAGGATCTTCTTGGAGATATCGATCCACCCATGGCATTCAAGTATGGACCCCAAGACTATAGGGCATTCACTCCTGGAAAACTCCTAAAAGGAAATAGAGGAGTTGTATTTTTCGATGAACTCAACAGAGTTCCAGAAAAATTACAGAATGCATTACTTCAAGTACTTGAAGAAGGTATCGCCACTATAGGTCCCTACGATGTTGATTACCCATCCGAGTTTATAATGATAGCAACTATGAATCCTGCCGAGCACGCTGGGGTAGAAGAACTCTCAGATGTCTTATTAGATAGGTTTGACATGGTTAGGATGGGACATCCTGTTTCTATAGAAGAGGAAAAGAGAATCGTGATTGAAAATGCTCGTGATATAGGCGTTGAGGTCAGACCTGAATTGATGGACGAATTACTCAAAATAGTTAGGGCAACGAGAGAAGACGAGGAAATCTCTCAAGGAGCAAGTGTACGGGCGAGCATAAGCCTATACGAAAAGTCTCAGGCTAGGGCTCTTTTGCATGGAAGAGGAGAAGTAAGTAAGGAAGACCTAATGGAGATGGCGCCCTCTGTGCTCTTGAAACGCATAAAACCTGCTCCTGAGTCACCTTACTTTGAAGATCCTTTGCCTCTTTTAATAAGGAAGATAGATGAGATAATGGGCTAAAAATGAGTATAAGAGAAGATATAAGAAATGTATTGAGGGAGAGAGGAGAAGATTTATTCAACGGACTTTACTTACCGGTAGATTTCAAGGAAGACGTCTTGACGAGTCTTTTCGCTGGTCACAACATAATTCTGGCTGGACCTCCAGGCACAGGAAAGACGAGTATTGCCCTAAATCTATCGAAAATGCTTCCTGATATTGAAGTAATTGGAGACTGTCCTGTTAATTGTCTTGCAGAGGATCCATCATGTCCATTTTGCAAAAAATTAGATAAGAGAGAGTCAGAGATCATAAAAGGCAGAGAGAGAATGATAAGAATACAGGGAAGCTCAGAGATGGTTCCTGAAGATCTGATAGGAGATTTCGATCCAAAAGCGACTTTGGAAGAGGGATTTACCTTAGATTCTTTCCATCCCGGAAAACTCTTTAAAGCCAACAATGGCATCTTAATGATCGATTTTATTGATAGAATGCCCGAGAGAGTGATAAATACTCTTTTATCAAGCCTTGAGGAAGGATATTTCGTTCCTCGTTTAGAGGAGTTATTTCGACTAGATTTTTTGATTATTGCCACGAGTGGAATAAAAACTCTGGAAAGGTTGCCAGACGATTTGATAGACAGATTCGACGTTATAAGGATGGATTACATAGATGCAAAATATGAGAGAGATCTCTTTCTTAAGCATTCAAATGGGATAAGAAAGGATCTTGTAGAATTATATGCAAGATTAATTGGAGACACCCGCTCTCACTCAGATGTTTTAAGGGGAGTCAGCACAAGAGGGGGTTTAAGGTTTTTTGAGTTGTTGAGCGTACTGCCTACCCTGAATCAGAGGGATGAAATTACTATAGAAGACGTGAAAAAGGCAATGTACATGACCTTAAGACATAGAATGAAAGTGAAACCTTATACTAAGTCAGAAATAGTTTTAAAAAATATAATGGATGATTTATTGGGAGAATATAAAGAAAAGGGACCAATAACAGATGCTGATGTGATGAATATAATAGAGGAAATAGCCTCTGATCCTAGCCTTCAGATACCCCTTAAGTATGGTTTTTCAGACATCTTACTTAGGAGATTGAGTCAGAAATCTTCTTCTACATTAAGTTTGATACAGCAGAGAATTGCAAAAGATTTAGAGTATAAGGTAAGATTCTCTCCAGATCAGGCTGAAAAAATAAAGATAACTCAAGATGCAGTTTTGGAATTGAGAAAAGAACTCAAAGAAAAAGCATTGGAGATGTTGTTAGACATTCTGGAAGTAAAGGGAGTCTTAAAGAAAGAAGTTCGTGGCTATTCTTTTGGCGCACAGGCTGCTAGTTATTTCTTGGAAATGCTCATGGCAGATTGGACTTATTTGCCGTCCACTTATTATGGAGAGCACAGCACAGGAGTCAGGGCGCCATATGGAGAAGGAAAGATAGTGGGAACGAGGAAATACCGATTTGGAGACAGGTATCGAGACATAGCCTTTAGAGATACCATAATGCATGCCATAAAGGCAAAAAGAGAAAAAGTTGATAGGGAAGATATTCAGGTCTATCAAAAGGATGTAAGATCGAGAGTGGATATTGTACTCGCAATGGATATATCAGGAACCATGGAACAGGGTAAAAAACTATTTCAAGCGAAAAAGGCTGCTAGCGCCTTATCTCTTGCAAGCGCAAACTTTGGAGACAGGGTTGGTGTGGTATCTTTTTCTGAGGATGCGGAGATTGTTTGCGGACTTACTGATAATCCAAGCAAATTAACGAGCGCTATATTAGATCTCACTGTATTCTCGAGGGGTGCAAGAACAAACATAGGAGATGCTCTAATAAAATCAAGAGAACTCTTCACCAAATACGGCAGATCGACCGCCACAAGACACATAATTCTCATAACAGATGGAGATCCTACTGCTCCTCTTCCCAATCCTAGGGGATACGCTGTAAGGCATGCAGCCATTTCAGTGAGGAGAGGAATAACTATTTCAGGAGCATGTATTTTGCACGGAACAACAGAACCGGAGTTTCTAAGAAGACTTACGAAGATCGGAAAAGGAAGAATTTACGGTATAGCGGAAGAGGCATTACCTGAAACAATTCTTAGGGAGCACGCGCTCTTGAGAGGTTTGAAAATACCTTCAAAAATAGAAGAGCCTATTAAAAAATCCGTAGTCGATGTTTTGAGTAAAGAAGGTCCTGTTACCTTAACAGTACTATCAAAAAAGATGGGTGAATCCCTAAAAGATGTTTCCGAGGCAGTAGAAGAATTAGAAAAAGAAGGAATTGTCGGTCATAAGATGGTGAAGGATATAAGGGTCTATCATCTAAGATAAATATCGGAGATATTATAAAATGGAAAAAGAGGACCTAAATAAACTTCGAAAGATTCTAGATTACATAGAGAAAGAGAGTTTGAAAGGAAGATTGGAAGAGATAGATCGTTTTAGTTTGCAAGAAGCGCTAGAAGACCTCGAAAAGAAATACTCTGAAGAAGAATTATTAGAGGCACTAGATGAAATAGAAAAGGCGCTCGCGGAAAAAAGATACCCTGATATGGAAGAGAAGGAAACTATAACGTGTTTTGATTGTTCTTATGCAAAAGGGCACGGAAGCGTTTGGTATTGTGTGCTTGATAAAAGAGGGCGTATTATAACTCCAGCAGATGTAAGTCTCGCGGAAAATTGCCCTCATTTCAAGAAAACGTGAAACATGAGGTCTTCAACCTATAGTTTCCAAGTGATATATGCACGAGAAATCTTTTAATAATTCTACAATTTCTTTTTCATCCAGGTCTTTTTCCTTGATATTTCTTTTTGAGACGAAAATTTCGCCGAATATTGATTTTGATCCTAGTCTTGTGATGCAAAGACGTTTTTCCCCTATTCTTATTTTTTCTCCCAGTCTCTTACTAACGAAGTGATGTACTATACAAAAAGGACTCACCGCAATATCTTCATTTTCTCTGTAATATTCGATTATATTTTCAAATGGAGAGGGAAATCTTCCGAAATTCTCAACATATTTCCAGAGGGTCTCGGCGAAGGGGCATGACTTAAAGAGTAAGAGATCTCCTTTTAATGTTGGAACAACAGTAAAATATGGTAGAAAAGTCTCTCCCTTTGATATTTTTTCTTTAAATTCATCTAAATCTTTGAATTCTTGTATTTCTACCTTTTCAAAGAGAATCATTCCCAAATCTTTTAACCAGTCGATTGTATCAGAAAGACTTGACATGTTCGCCAAGGTTTCGATGTATGTTATGAGTATTACCGAAGGGTATTCCATCCTATCCCTTTTATAATTGATTCTATGTTGGTTAACATAATTTCTGGCGAACATGTTAGCAAGAAATGTGATATATTAGAGGTTTTAGGTTAATAGCATGAGCACGAATAAATGCTTAAACTGTGGTAATACGAGCAAAGAAACTCCTTTAATAAAATGCGAGGTAAAAGGCGAGCAGAAATGGGTATGCGTAAAATGTTTACCAATGTTAATTCACGGTTAGGCCTATGGAATGGGAAGAAGAAGCATTAAAAGCACTGGAAAGGGTGCCAGAATTCGTAAGAAATAAAGCGAAAGAAAAAATAGAGTCTCTTGCTTTAGAGAAAGGAAAAAGTAGAGTTTCTATAAAAGAAGTGGAAGAGGCTTATGCTCTTCAACTCGGAGAAGATGATTCTAAAAAGATTGCTGTAGTGCGATGCGATATTATATCCGAGGTTTGCCCTGGCACCGGCTGTCTCACTGCTTATGAAAATAGAAAAGAGTTATTCAGGGATTATGGATCAAATACAAAAATAATAGGGTTTTTTACATGCGGAGGCTGTCCGGGCAGAAGGGTATTTCGTCTCGTCAATACTTTAAAGAGATATGGAATTGAAGCGGTGCATTTGAGTTCCTGCATGTTAATGGAAGAACCCTTTACGAAATGCCCAAACAAAGAGGAGATAAAAAAATCCATAGAAAAACTCGGTATAACCGTGATTGATGGTACCCACCATGAGGTAGGACAGTACGCACAAGGATCGAGATATCATGTAGGAAGGAAAAGCAAGAAAGTATGAGAAATCACGGATAAATTACCGAACATGTTCGCGATAAGGGCTTTCTTTTTTAAGAACTAACTAATTATCGTGAGTAAAAAAGGTGGAAATATAATGAATATCACTGGAGAAATGACTGTAGGCGAAACCATAAGGAAGTATCCAAAATCCAAGAACGTCCTCTTAAAACATGGCATATGCGATTGCTGTGGAGGAAATATCACCATCGAAAGAGCCGCAAAAATAAGAGACATAGATATTGACGAATTTATGAAAGAACTGAAAGAGGCGATAGAATGAATTTAGAAGAAAAAGTAATCGGAAAATTAAAAGAAATAACCGATCCTCATACTGGAACGAGTGTTTATGACATGGGTATGATAGAAAATTTAGAAGTCAAAAATAATAAAATTAGATTAAATTTCAGACCCACGAGCCCTTATTGTCCAATTGGAGAGCAATTAGCAACCGCCATAAAGAAGGGATTGAGAGAAATCGAGGGAATAGGAAGCATCGATCTGAAAGTAGTAGGATACGTTAGAGAGAAGGAAGTTAACGAAATCTTGGAAAAGATATGATTCCCCGTTAGAATTTTTTACGTAGCTTGAACAAAAAGGATACGAATTTAAAGTAAAAGAGATGCATGGCGGATCTTGGAAGGTTTTTATAGGGAGAAAAAATAAATGATAAAAAATCTTACAGTAAGATTCTTTTTATGCGCTATTTTTTACTTTTTACTAGCTGTCACCATGGGAGTTGCGATTGCTATAGGAGTTATATCACAAAGCGGGACCGTCTCCGCGCATGCGCATCTGGCATTAATTGGTTGGGTTTCTATTACAATTATAGGTGCCATGTACCAGTTGGTTCCTACTATACGTGGTACTGAACTTTTCAGCGAAAAATTAGCGAACATACAGTTCTGGACAATAAATATTGGAACAATAGGTCTTTTTTTAGGTTTATTAATTAGAAATTTTTGGATTAAAGTATTTTCTGGCATTTTATTGGTAGCATCATCCTATCTTTTTGCTTATATCATATTTGAGACGATATTTTCAATAAGAGAAAAATTAGACCCAACTATAAGATTTTTCGTCGTTGCAATAGCATATTTTTTGGGGGCAATTACTCTGGGTTTACTCATGATGGCCAAAATCATACCTAATTTCATAACCGCGCACGCCCATCTAGCCTTGGTAGGATGGGTCTCTATTACCATAATGGGCGCAGAATATCAGATGCTGCCCATGCTGGCTTTGAAAAAACTTTACAGTGAGAAACTAGCGGATATACAATTCTGGATAGTTAACATAGGAACGATAGGCATGTTTTTTGGCTTAATCGTTGCTATTAAAATGTTTTTTTCGGTATTTGGTACAGTGTTCCTCATATCTTCTCTCCTGTTTGCCTACATAATGTATAAAACTTTAACAGGCGATGAAAAGGTGCAAGAAAAGATGGACATAAGTGTAAAATTCTTTGTTTGTGCTATTATTTACTTCTTAATCGCAAGCACCTTAGGAATTTTGATGGCAACTGGTATTCTATACCTCAAAATCGCGCATGTGCATCTGGCCCTGATAGGATGGGTATCGATTACAATAATCGGCGGAATGTATCACATCTTGCCAATGCTCGTATGGATGGAAAAATACAGTGAAAAACTTGGGGAGGAACCGGTTCCCATGATAAAAGATTTATACAGTGAGAAATTAGCAAATGTAGTTTTCTGGATGATGAACATAGGTACGACAGGTATGTTTTTTGGCTTAATCTTTGCTAGTAAAATGTTTTTTTCGGTATTTGGAATTTTAATCACGTTGGCATCTTATCTTTTTGCCTTCGATATGGTTAATGCGACGCGCAGGTAGGTAAAATGAAAGGAAAAAATTCAGGGAAGATCTTGGATTCTCATCTGAAAACGTAAAAAAATAAAAAGAGAAAGGGTTTAGAGTTTTATCCCTAGTCGACCATCACATGACATAGACCTCAAGGTCAGGGTGGTCCGGGTGGGTGGGGAAAACGCGTCCTGTAATAATCCATGGTTTCGCGCAAGAATTCTTCCATAGTCATAACATAAGATCCTACAATTTCCAGTGTGGGTGCCTCAAGGGTGGCCGTAAACTCACGGGACTCAGGGTCACTCCAAAACC
>JABAOF010001388.1_pt7 | contig 18200 bp, 19 predicted proteins | sample 7062171 | NCBI WGS metagenome assembly JABAOF01 (sample SAMN14538628, study PRJNA623070) | marine sediment metagenome | biome: marine biome [ENVO:00000428]; feature: marine pelagic biome [ENVO:01000023]; material: deep marine sediment [ENVO:00002113] | place: India: Gulf of Khambhat ...
CGCCTCATTCCTCAGGATTTGCGCGCCTTGAATTTGGAGCTTTTTACTTTGCCATCGGAATTTGACTTTTTACGAGATCATCAAGAATGGTGGACGAAAAGATCTCAACCCCGTTGTTGCAAAAATGTTGACCTCAGCAATAGACAAACTTTCGGAGATATGGAGGGGGTTGCGAGAAATGGGTCCACATTCTAATTTAACTACGGGGTAAATTCTCCCCCAGAGCCCTTTTTCAAGTTGTTCGGGGATTTCTTATCGTAGTGGATTTCCCCGGTTTCCGCAAAATACGGTTTTGCTGGAATTGCCTTGTTGAAGGAGGGCCCCAATTACCCAAATTGGTGGAGACATGGGACAGAAGGGAACCACTCTTTGATTTTTCGGGTTAAGCTTGTATAATGGATTTAAAAGGGTTTACAGAGGGGTCTTGGTGTGGAGATATTGAGGGATAAGGAGATCATTTTGGGTGTAACGGGGGGGATTGCGGCCTATAAGGCCGTTGAACTGGTTAGGGAGTTGACCAAAAAGGGAGCAAGGGTGCATGTGGTCATGACCAGAAATGCCCGGGAGTTCATCACTCCACTTACGTTTCAGACTCTTTCGGGCAATCCCGTACAGACAGACCTGTTTTCCCTGGTTCAGGACTCCAAGATAGGCCATGTGGCCTATGCGGATATGGCCCATCTGGTGGCTATTGTCCCTGCTACGGCCAATATTATTGGGAAGGTGGCACATGGCATTGCGGATGACTTTCTTTCGACTATGATCATGGCCACCAAATCGCCTACACTTTTCGCCCCCTCCATGAACGTCAATATGTGGGGGAGTGTGGTGGTCCAGCAGAACGTGGCCACATTGAAGAAGGCCGGTTACCACTTTATCGGTCCAGAAGAAGGGGATTTGGCCTGCGAGGTTGTTGGGCAGGGGAGATTGGCGGCGGTGACGGATATTGTGGAGCGCATCGAAGACCTCCTCGTCGAAAAGGACATGGACGGAGATCGCGTTCTCATAACCGCAGGCCCAACCCATGAGCCCATCGATCCGGTTCGCTTCATTACAAACCGATCTTCGGGAAGGATGGGATTTGCCTTGGCGAAGATGGCCCGAAGGAGAGGGGCGGATGTAACTTTGATTAGTGGCCCCACTCATCTTCCCGTTCCGAGGGGAAATACCCGGTTCATTTCGGTGAGGACCGCTTCCGAGATGCGAGAAGCGGTATTGGAAAACCATAAGGAGTGTTCCGTTATCATTAAGGCCGCAGCTGTTTCCGATTATCGCCCAAAACTCACGAGCACGCAAAAGCTGAAGAAATCGAAGGTCCCTGTCTTCCTTGAACTGGAGAGAAACCCCGATATCATCGGGGAGATCGGATCGCTTAAGGGGGATCGTGTCTTGGTTGGATTCGCTGCTGAAACGAGCCATCTCACCGCAAATGCCAGGAAAAAATTGAAGGAGAAACATCTGGACTTGGTTGTTGCCAACGATGTTAGCCGATCCGACTCGGGGTTCGCGGTGGAAACCAATAGAGTAGTTATTATCGACTCCGATGGGAACGTGGACCGTCTTCCATTAAAGAGCAAGGACGAGGTAGCAAATATTATCCTCGACCGGGTCGTTCAAATCTTGAGGGAAAAGGATGGCCGCAGAAGGAGGCCTTAGGACGAGCCTTTGGGGAGGATTGCCCAAGGGCAAAGGTGATGCTACTGGTTTTTCTCGGGCTTTTCTTTTTGGGCTTCGGTTTTCGGTGATTCCCCGGCAGGTTTTTCCGCCTTTTTTTCCCCTTCCTTCCCTTTCTTTCTGCTTTCAGAAGGGTAATCGTTTACGTAGAATCCCGATCCCTTAAGGATGAAATTCGTAGCCGAAATGATTCTCCTCGCCTGTCCCAAACACCTTGGGCAAGCGGGGTTGAACTCTTCGTCTATCTTGTGGAAGACCTCGAAGGTATTCCGACACTTTTGGCATTGATATTCATAGATTGGCACGGACTCACCTCAATGGAAAACGAGGATATCTATGATAACGGCGTGTTTTGCATCTCTCTTCGGAGCTTAGTCAACGCCTCTTTTTCTATCTGTCTAATCCTTTCCCGTGATAGCTGAAGGGTATCGCCAATTTCACGTAAAGTCAACGGGTTGTCGCTCATGATACGGTGATTGATGATGTATCTCTCCCGTTCGCTCAACTTGGCGAGGGCCTTTGAGATTTCGTTCTTCTGGATCTGTGAATCCTGAGATCGAATGAGCATGTCTTCCTGATCGGGCGAATCATCTGAGAGGAGCGCCAATGGGGTTAATTCTTGATCTTCATCGAAGGGGAGATCCAATGATAGGTCCCTCCTGCCCATACGTTGCTCCATCTCATGGATCTCCTCCTCTTTTACCCCCAAATCCTTCGCGATATCCTCGTAAGATTGTGGATGATCTCCTTGAGGAGCCTCTAATAACCTTCGAACTTTTCCCAGCTTGTAGAACAATTTCTTCTGGGCTTGGGTGGTTCCGATTTTTACGAGACTCCACGACTTTATGATGAAATTCTGGATGTATGCCCTGATCCACCAGACGGCATAGGATATGAAACGATATCCCCTATGGGGATCGAATTTCTTGACCGCCATCATCAATCCGATATTTCCCTCCTGAATTAGGTCCAGAAGTTTAAGGCCGTAATTCTTATACTCCAAGGCGATCTTGACAACAAATCGGAGATTTGATGTAATCAACTTGTGGGCCGCCTCAATATCGCCCTTCTCTTGATATCTCAAGGCCAATTCTAATTCCTCATTGGGTGAGAGGATAGGCAATTGGTTAATTTGAGCCATATAGAGATCGAGGGCATTGCTTACAACTGGAAGACGAGACATTTTCTACCCCCTAGAGTAATTAGCACTCAATATTAATGAGTGCTAATAATGTAACCACTTTACAACGAAAATGCAAGACCCAATTAGGGGAGTTTTCAGATATTTTTTTTGATCTAGATCTATTATTTTCTTTTTTCAGAATATTTCATAAATTATTTAAAAATATCATCGATTTTTACCTATTTTCATTCGAACGGGTTTTTTGAAAGGGTAACCCACCGGTTTTCACCGGGAGGAGTGGTAACAATGGAAGAAGAGGAGAAAGAGGATAAGGGGTTTGTCGTAAAAGACAAAAGGCATTTTTTTCAGAAGGAGGGAGAAAGGGCCTCCGGCAAAGAGGAGAAGGCTAAGGAGCCAGAGGGTGATGAGGCGAAGTTAAGAGGAGCGGAGCGGGAAAAGGTAGCGGAGAAGAAAGAGGAGAGGGAAGAAGGCCAAAAACGGGAGGTTCCCCTTCCCGAGGTTACCTTTTCCAATTTTGTCTTTTCTCTGACCACTCAAGCTCTCATCCAATTGGGTGAGGTTCAGGACCCAGAATCGAAAAAGGCCTTGAAGAGCCTCCCCTTGGCTAAACAGACCATCGATCTCATAGGGATGTTGAGGGAGAAAACGAGCGGAAATTTGACAAAGGAGGAGGAGGCTTTGATCGACAACGTACTATACGATCTCAAGATGAGGTATGTGAAGGCATCCGGTTAGCTCAAATCTTTATCCTGCTGCGGCGGAGCCTCTCTTCTCTCCTATCCCACCTCATGAACCCACCTTCCAATCCCGTAATAGTTGAACAACGAGCCTGACCCCCACCCCCGTCGCCCCCTTCGGGATGTAAGGTTTATCCTTCCCTGCCCAGACAGGACCGGCGATATCCAGGTGAACCCATGGGTATTCCCCCACGAATTTCTTGAGGAAAGCACCCCCGGTAATGGTCCCCGCGGGCCTCCCCCCTACGTTCTTTATGTCGGCGACTTCGCTCTTTAGCTGTTCCTCGTATTCCTCCCATAGGGGCAGCTCCCAAACCTTTTCTCCTGTTCGATTCGCAGCCTTCCTGACTCTTGCCTTGAGCTCTTCGTCATTTCCCATCATTCCCGTCACGTTTTCACCGAGGGCGATGATACAGGCTCCGGTAAGGGTTGCCAGGTCGATGATGGCTTTTGGTTTGGTGCGCTGCGAGTAGGCCAAGGCATCGGCCAAAATGAGTCTCCCCTCCGCGTCGGTGCTGATGACTTCAATGGTCTTTCCGGATAGGGAGTTAAGTATGTCTCCGGGACGGTAAGCCGAACCGCTTGGAAGGTTCTCCGTTGCTGGAATCAGGGCAACCAGATGAAGGGGAAGCTTGAGCTGAGATGCGGCCTGCACGACCCCTATTGTTGCGGCTCCCCCTCCCATGTCGTGTTTCATCTTATCCATGTTTTCCGAAGGCTTAAGGGACAATCCGCCGCTGTCGAAGGTAATTGCCTTTCCTATAACCACAACCGTGTCTAGGCCCCTCTTCGGAGGTTTGTATTCGAGAATGATAAATTTGGGGGATTCATGGCTCCCCGAGGCTACGGCGAGGAGCGCTCCCATTCCGAGCGCTTTCATCTCCTCCATATTGAGGACCTTCCACCTAAGGCCGTTATTCTCTGCGACTTCTTTGGCCACCTGAGCCAACATCGATGGAGTTTTCCGATTCGCCGGTCGGGAAACCAAATCCCTCGCAAGATAAACAGCCCGTGAAATGATCTCAGCGACGTCAACAGCCTTTTTAATATGGGAAATCCTTTCTTCGTCAGGGGTAACGAGATGGACCTTTTCAACCTCTTTGATCTTCTCCCTTTCCTCCGTCTTGAACTCGTTGAACTGGTAAAGCCCCAGGTAGATTCCCTCGACAAGCCCCTGGGAAAAATCTTCGGGGCTGATTTTCCGCTCCCCCCTGAGGTATGGACAAAGGGAAAACTCCCTTACCCCCTTATCGCGAAGGAATCGGGCAGCCTCAGAAACGGTGCCTCTCCATTTGTCTAAATGAAAATCCCTTCTTTTTCCCAGCCCCATCAGGAGGATTCGTTTAGCGGGAGTCGCTCCTTTGGTATAGATCAGAGCGGGTTGATACAGTTCCCCCCGGAAGTCCCCGCTTTGCATGACCTCGGATATGAGGCCTCCAGAGGCCTTGTCCATCGCTTTTGTCTCCCGTAACAACTTTGTCTCCCCTTCGAAGTGAAACGCCACGACTGCCTCCGATGGGAAGGCTTCGAGCCGACCTCTTTGTAGTATTACCTTCATCGCTCAACTCCCCCAATCTTGCCATCCTTCGGAACTCCAATACATATCGCTTGCATGCTCTGAATGTGATATCTGCAAGATAAACATCGATAGGCATATTCATTACTGTCTCCGTGATCCTTTAACCCATTACAAGGAGGACACGGAGATCGGCTTTGGGTTGACGTGCAACGACGATGGTGCAGACCACTATTGGGGGAAATCGGAAAAATCGGCGGAAACCAAGGTCGTTGTTAGGTGGGCCTTCTTGACCCCCCTATTTCATGACCGGCAAGCGGGCTGAGTATTCTTACCCTTCCTGGAGGATTACAAAGATATTACCCCCTTTGCGATTGACCAAAAAGAGTACCCCCTCCTTCCGGTTTGCCCCTTCCACGGCACGTTGGTAGTCCTTGATATCCTTAATCTCCTTGCGATTTACCTCAAGAATTACATCCCCGGGTTGGAGCCCGACATTCTGACCAGCGCTTCCAGGCTCGACCTCCACGATTACAACCCCGCGATCTGCTGTGATTCCCCATCTTTGGGCCAATTGAGGGGTGATCTCTTCCGCCTTGAGACCAAACCATTCCTTTTTAATCTCAGGTACTTCGGCTTCGGCCTTGATTTCGCCGGGCATTTCNNCACTTCCTTCCTGAGGACATGTTGAACCAACTCCCTTGAATTCTTTACCTTCCGGCCGTCAATTTCTTTGATGATGTCCCCGATCTTGATGTCTACCCTGTCAGCAGGGCTACCGGGGAAAATCTTGTTGATGAGAACCCCTTCTCTATCGGATAACCCAAATTGACTTCTCAGTTCATCGGTGAGATCTTGTATGCCGATGCCAATCCACGCCCTAAGGACCTTACCCCGACTGATCAATTGTTGACTGATGGATTTGGCAAGGTTGATGGGGATCGCAAAGCCAATGCCTTGCCCTGGTTGAATGATCATGGCATTGATTCCGATAACCTCTCCTCGAATATTACAGAGAGCGCCACCACTGTTGCCAGGATTGATGGACGCATCGGTCTGAATGAAATCCTCATAGGTTCCTGTTCCAAGGCCTGACCTGCCAGTGGCACTGATGACGCCCACCGTAACCGTCTCCTCAAGGCCAAATGGGCTACCAATGGCAATGGCCCACTGTCCAACCCGCAATTTGTCTGAATCGCCCAAGGTGGCGGATTTAAATTTTTCCCCTTTGATTTGAACTACCGCGAGATCCGTTTTGGGATCGCTCCCTTTGGTCGTGGCCTCGAATTCCCTGCCGTCATAGAGCCTCACCNNNNACGACGTGGTGGTTGGTGATGACATACCCGCTCTCGTCGATGATAACCCCGGAGCCTGTACCCCTTTGCTTTTGTTTGTACTCCCTCCTGGGCCGTCCGAACCCCTTGAAGAATTCCTCGAAGGGTGATCCCTTGAAGAAGTCCTCCCCAAACCCTTCCCATTGGGAGAAGCTCACCGTCCTCTCGCTGAAGATGCTCACCACCGAAGGCTTCACCTTATTGGCCACATCAATAAAGGCCCCTTCCAATGATGTGAAGTCCAAAGCCTCCTTGGTGGAAGGTTGGGACGGGAGTCCCCAATTCAAAAGGATGAAGAAGCTCAGCACAATGAAAAGTACGGCACGATAACGCCTCTCTTTTGGAACTGTTGTCATTTTATCCCCCTTAGGTCTCCTTCTCCGTATAAAGATAACCATCAATTACATAATTACAAGTCAAAGAGGAGACCGAGAATACCTCAGTTATGAACTCATCTTGCTATTCCGTTGGTTTTCGCTTAAGCCTGTCCGGTCGACCCAATGGTCCCGCGGCAATCCTGGCCTCCTTAAAGAGAGATCGATAGACCAGGAGGCTTGTCAGGAATGGAAATATATAATAGACAAGCCGATACAGGATGACGGCAACAATGGCCTCCTCAACGGGAACCATGAGGCTGTAGTAGACGGCCGCCATGGATCCCTCCATGACTCCAAGTCCACCGGGAATCAGCGAGAGAATCGAGGCGAAGAGCCCTACGGCAAACCCCACGACGAGGACCTCAGGGTGGATGAAGTAATGGATAGCGAGAAAGCAGAAATAGAGAGTGAGAAGACAGCCGATCCAATCGAGCAAGATATAGAGGACCGGGGCCTTCAATTCCCCCCTTTTCAGGCCCATCAATTCCATTCCCTGATTGAACTCCGCCTTAAAGGATTTCAGTTCTCCCGCTTCAATCAGGGTGCCCGCCTTGCTGGAGAGGAATGAGTGAAGCTTGTTGGTCCATCGAGCGATGCGGTCAATCCAGTTCTCTCGGAACTTCCTGTTGACTACGGATTTAAACGCCAAGTACGTCATATAGAGGGCGACAAATATGAGAAGACTAGATACGAAAAAATTGTAGGTCCCCATTTGTTTGTGTGCAATTAAGGTTGCAAACCCAATGAGAACGAATAACATCAGTATCACGTTCATGATAAAGGTATGAATGATGGAGACCACTATGGTATCGCTGTAGGAGACACCCTTTTTCTTCAAGAGGTATACCCGGGCGGTAAATCCACCCACCCCTCCCGTGGACAGGACATAGTTGATGGATGTAGAGATCCAGGAGATGGTAAAGATCTCCAGAAAAGGGAGGCGGATATGCATCAGCTCCAGAATTTTTTTCAGGGAGAGACCGATGAGGAGATAGCTCACAAAGGCAGCGGAAAGGGAAAGGCCAAGGAAGTAAGGGTCAAGCCTTGCCGAAAGGCGGATAATCTTTCTGATATCTGATACGCTTACCAATACGGCCACTGCGATGAAGATAACAATAACGATTTTCACCCATCTCTTCGCCCTGCCCCCCATGGGCTCATCTCCTTGATATTAGCCCTGCTGAAAGGTTTTCTTCTGCCCCTTGAGAAGGAGAGAAACGATGGGGTTTACACCTCTTCCATCTCAGGAGCCGGAGGTCCTTCAACATCACCCCTCTTTGCGGAAGATTCGTTAAGGCATGGCAAATTCATGTTCGGGAGGCCTTATGGACAGTACCGGGCAGGCCGATTTTCGGACCACCTTCTCCGCCACACTGCCGAAAAGGATATGCGAGAGGCCCGACCGTCCGTGAGTTGCCATGACGATTAAATCCACCTCCTTCTCCTTTGCCGCCTTAATAATCTCCAAAAATGGAGTTCCCACCCTATGGATGGTCTCGGTCTTTATCCCTTTCTGCATTTCAGGGGGAATGAATTCATCGAGCTGTTTTCGATCCTCGGATTCCCTCCCTTTCAGGAGTTCTTCTAATTTCCCCGGTTCCATGTAGGGAGAGATTTGTCGAATCGCATCCATCTCCTTTTCTGAAGTCACATGGATCAAAATAATACTCGCTTTGAAAGTTTGGGCTATGGTTATGGCATACTCCAGTGCATACTTGGAAAAATCAGAAAAATCCGTGGGAACCAGAATGTTTTTGATTCTTACCATCTTATCCTCCTTTCTCTTCCTCGAGGATTCATGATCCCCTTAACCTCCTCGTTACTGCCATAAACTTTGAGGGCCTGTTGGATTGCACGCACACAAAAGCGGTGATTGATCTACTCGGTGAAGGGGGTTCCGTTGAAACTGGCGATATCAAGGGGACAATGGTTGAACATCCCTTATCTCTTGCAGCCTCCGCTTTGCCATTTCATTGTGTGGATCGAGCTCCAACACCATTTCCCATTCGGCCTTGGCGAAGTCATATTGTCTCCTTCGGGTATAGATCTCCCCGAGGAGAGCATGAGCCTCGATATGCCGGGGGTTGAGATTGACGGTCTTCAGAAATTCCCTAACGGCCTCACCCTCCGCTTCCTTAAACCAATAAGCCAATCCCAAGGCATAGTGGATTTCGTCATTTTTCGGATCAATCCGTTCCGCCTCCTTGAAGATCTCCAAGGCCTTGTCGTAATCCCCGAGGTATTCCCCATAGACCATGCCCGCATTATAGAATAAATCAAATTTTTCCAGCCCGAGCTCCATTGCCTTTTCGTACTCCTCAATTTCCCGGTCATGCTCCTCTTTAAAGCCATAGGCGTATCCCAAGTGATAATGGGCCAAGGCGAAATTGGGTTTCTCCCGAAGTATCCGTTCGTGGAATTCAATGGCCTTATCCCAATTGCCCTTTTCCAGGTGGAGGTCCGCCTCCTTGTCGCAGATAGTTTGGATCATGGGTGAAGATTCGCCAAGGCGACCAATCGAGCACCCAGTGGAGATAAGGAACGATAATAACGCGACAATTATCCTTCTTCGGTTCATCTTCGTTTAATGCCCATCAGTTTATTGCTATGAGCCGATTTTATGAGTTTATTGAAATATTATCCTCAATGCAAGGGAATTCTCCAAAGAGTCGAACGCCTGCCGAAAGTTATCCTTTATGATTCACAAACGGGATTTCAAATCCTTGACAATTGGGAAACCGAGATTATATTGAGGCTAAGGGGAGAGGAGATGATTTTATAAGCCATAATTTTAGAGGAGGAGGTGATCGCTCATGGCAGAGAAGGAATTGAGCCCATGGCGTCCATTCGGAGAGTTAACCAGTCTCAGGAGGGAAATGGACAGGCTTTGGGAGAACTTTTTCGGCGAAAGGCCTTTAACAAGGATGTGGGAGAGGGAGTGGGCTCCTTCTCTCGATTTGTCTGAGACTAAGGACAATTTTGTGGTGAAGGCGGAAGTTCCGGGGATAGATGCCAAGGATATCGATATTTCCTTGACGGGTGACGTCCTGACCATCAAGGGGCAGAAGAAGCACGAAAGTGAGGAAAAGGAAGAGGATTACCATCTCGTTGAGAGAAGCTACGGCTCTTTTTCACGGTCAGTTAGACTTCCAGCGGAGGTTGAGAGCAATAAGATCAAGGCATCCTATAAGAATGGGATCCTCAACATTACGCTTCCCAAATCGGAAAAGGTAAAGGCAAAGGAGGTTAAGATCAAGGTTGGATAAGATATCTCCCTCTCTCCCCATCCCCAATTTCGTACCCTACACTGAAACCGCCCAAAAGTAGGACTACAGTCCAGTTTTTCTCAAAGGGCCACCAACTGGGAGAACCCCGCGTTGGTCTCTTGTGGCCACTGACAATCCCTTCCTTCCAGATCATGATGGGAAACCCCGTATCAAGGGCTCCGTTAGGTATTGTTTTTGTTCGAGAGAATACTCAAAGTCTGTTCATGTCTGGAACAAGGGTTTGCTTACGGTGAATACATTTTTTCTTTGACAAAATGCGGTAGCGGGTGTAGGGTAGTTCTGAATTAGGAAAGCTGACAATACCGCTGAAAAATCTTCCAACAGATATGTTAGGGTAGGTCGGCTTCACTGAGGGGAGGGGTGAAACTCGGTAGTTTTGAGATAGGCGGGAAGAAACGCCTGGGGGCCTTTGAGAATCAATGGGTTATCGACCTTAACGCATCGTATCGAACGCTTTTGACCGAGAACGGAGTGCCCGATCCGGAACCAAGGGCCGATTTCCAACTTCCGATCGATTTAATCTCCTATATCAGAAAAAATGAAATCGCGCTCTCTGCCGCACAAAAAACCCTCGATTATGTCAGGAAGAAGGATTATGGAGTTACCGGTTGTGTGCACCCTGTCTCCCAAGTAACCTTCAAAGCTTCCCACAGACCCCCCAAAATTGTTTGCACGGGAACCAACTATGAGGACTATCGGAGGCTCATTGGGATTCCCTTCTCGCCCGTGCCACTTGTGTTTTTGAAGTCTCCTTCTGCCGTCATCGGTCATGAGGAGACCATCTGTCTCCCCACGGGATATGGAATCTTCTATCACGAATGGGAGTTCTCCTGTGTCATCTCAAGAAGATGTAAACATGTTCCGAGGAAAAGGGTAGATGAGGTCATCTTCGGATACACGATTGTCAACGACGTCACGGCTCGGTCGCTGGAGGCCACCAATCGAGAATTTCAACCCTGGGGGAAGAACATCGATACCTTTGCCCCAATGGGGCCATGGATCGTTACACCCGATCAAATGCCAAAAGATATCTATAATTTGAAAATGGTGAGGAGGCTCAACGGGAAAGTGGAATGCCAATCGAACACCTCCAACATGAGGTTGGGGTTTGGAGAGATCATCGAATTTGTAACGAACTTCTGGACACTAGAGCCCGGAGACGTCGTTACCACAGCGACTCCCCCTGCCGGACCATTTAAAGGGGGGGATGTGATCGAGGGAGAAATTGAGGGGATCGGGGTTCTGAGAAACCCCGTGGAGGACATTGACGTGGATCGCAAATATGCCCAGCAGATCAACTTGGAGGATGTCGTGTAAGAAAGGAGGTGATTGAAGGGACAGAAAGAGTAAGCCCGTTTCATTTGCTTTTTCATGAAAGGAGGGGAGATATGATGTTGAGAAAAATCGGATTGTTCTTTACCATCGTAGCCGTCCTCATTGCCTTTACCGGGACTAATGGGATGGCCAAGTTTCCCGCCAAGGACATCATCTTGATTTGTCCCTGGTCAGCCGGCGGGGGTACCGATACGATCTCCAGGGCACTGGTCAAGAACGCCAAGAAGTACTTTGGCGTGAACGTGAACGTTGTCAACAAGACCGGGGGAATGGGAGCCGTGGGAATGGGAGCTGTTAAAACCGCTAGGCCTGACGGTTATACCGTCGGCATGATCACCTTCCAATTGAGCACCTATCGGCTGATGGGATTGGCAGACCTCTCGTACCGGGATTACTCTCTCATTCAGCTCGTCAACCAAAGCCCTGCGTCGGTCTCAGTGGATGCCGATTCGAAATGGCAAACGCTGAAGCAGGTGATGGACTACGCCAAGAAGAATCCGGGAATCGTCACCGCTGGGCACAGCGGCGCAGGCGGGGGATGGCATCTGGCCCTGGCCTCCATCGCGACGATGAACGAGGTCAAGTTCAACTACGTTCCCTTCGATGGGGCGGCTCCCACCAGAACTGCCCTTATCGGGGGTCACATCGACGTTGCCACGACGGGAATCGATGAGGTGCTCCAGCTCTACAAGGCTGGACAAGTCCGCATCCTGGCCGTGAACGCCTTTGAACGACACCCGCTCTTTCCAGAGGTTCCGACCATCGCTGAGGCGGGGTTTCCCAATCCAAACCCGATCGTCGATTGGCGAGGGTTAGGTGCTCCCAAGGGTGTCCCAAAGGATGCTATGAACGTCTTGATCAAGGGGTTCAAAGGGTGCTTCGAAGACCCCGAGTTCAGGAAGCTGGCCAAAGAGCTAGGCTTGCCTTTGGTCTATAAGGATCCCGAGGGATTTAAGGAGTTCCTGGCAGGAATGGAAAAGACCCTGGAACCAGCCCTGAAATCGGTCGGCCTTCTCAAACCGATGAAGTGATGCAAAAAGTATCGGAAGCGGCTCCCTTGAGTCGCTTCCGATACCCTCAACGAGGGGTAGAGTAGTTGTGAAAAGGGCCGATATCGGAGTTGGAATCGGTTTGATCATCTTCGGTACGTGGGTCTTCTGGTACTCGACCGAGTATCAAAAGACGGTCATCTATATTTACGGGCCTAATTTCTTTCCCCAAGTCCTATCCATTCTCATGGGCATCTGTGGGGTGATCTTGATCATCAGAGCAATGAGAGGCGAGGTATTGCCGAAGACGGATCGAATAGATCTGCAAGGCTTTTTCCGCATGGTAATCGCCATTGGGATGTGCATCGGGTATCTCTTTCTGATGCAGGTCATCGGTTTTGCCATGGGGACCAGTGTATTTCTCTTCGTTCTCATGACGTTTCTCGGGCAACAAGGCCTGACAATAAGGGTCATGAGCTCCATCGCGGCCTCACTGATCGTCTGGGCGATCTTTCGGTATTTTCTGGTGATCCCCCTGCCCATGGGGATGTTCGGTTTTACTTTCTAAGGACTCGTTGAAACCTAGCCGGCTCAGAGGGAACGTGCTATGGATTTTGGCCTTCTCTATCATGCGTTTGCCACGGTGATGCTGAATCCGACAAACTTCTTTTTCGTGTTCATCGGGATCACGGCGGGAATTATCGTGGGGGCTCTGCCCGGTCTGACGGCAACCATGGGGTGTGCCCTCCTCATCCCCTTTACCTTTGGACTGCCGCCGGTCCAAGGGCTGCTCATGCTCCTGGGGATTTTCTGCGGCGGAATCTATGGGGGATCGATATCCGGCATCCTCATCCGGACACCCGGGACGCCCTCAGCGGCAGCCACCCTTTTGGATGGATATCCTCTGTCCCAGAAGGGTATGGCGGGAAAGGCCATCGGGATGGCAACGGTTGCATCCTTTCTCGGAGGGACGACCGGTGCCATTATCATGACCTTTCTATCCCCCCAAATCGCGAAGATCGGCCTGAAATTCGGTCCGCCCGAGTTCTTCGCCCTCGCCATTTTTGGGTTGGGGATGATAATCACCATTTCCGGTCGGTCGCTCTTGAAGGGGATTATCGCAGGCCTCTTCGGTCTCTTGATCACCACCATCGGATTTGATCCATTGTCCGGAGTTCCCCGTTTCACCTTCGGATCCGAAAACCTGCTCGGAGGCGTTACCTTCATCCCAGCTTTGATCGGCCTTTTCGGATACGCCCAGGTGTTTCGCAACATCGAGAAGATCCTGATCCTGCCCCCGGTGAAGTCCAAAGTCGAGAATATCTTGCCCACATTGAAGGAGATTCGGGAGAGCCTCAAAACCATCATCAAATCGGCGCTCATGGGGACCTTCATCGGGAGTATCCCCGGAACCGGCTGCGATATTGCCGCGTTCGTTGCTTACGGAGAGGCCAAGAGAACATCGAAGCATCCCGAGAAGTTCGGAACGGGGATTCTGGAAGGAGTGGCTGCTCCTGAGGCAGGAAATAATGGCGCAACGGGTGGTGCCATGATCCCCATGCTGACCCTGGGTGTGCCGGGTGATGCGGTCACGGCAGTGCTTCTTGGGGCCCTGACCATCCACGGTCTCCAGCCTGGCCCCATGCTCTTCAGGGATCACCTGGATGTGATCTATCCCATCTTTGCCGGGATGATCCTAGCCCAGTTCATCCTGGTAACCGTTGGCCTCTCGGGTGCCAGGATCTTTGCACGGATGATCAATGTAGACCGAAAGATCCTCACCCCCATCATCTTCTTTCTCTGCGTCGTCGGCTCCTACGCCATGCGGTTCAGTTTTTTCGATGTGGGCCTCTCCCTCATCATCGGGGTCATCGCCTACTTCATGGAGTATTATGGGTATCCGTGCTCGCCGATTTTGCTTGCTCTGATCCTGGGGCCTATGGCCGAGCAGAACTTGCGCCGATCACTAATCATCTCCCACGGCGACCCATTGATATTTTTCAAAAGGCCGATCAGCGCAGCCTTCATTATCATAGCGCTCTTTGTTATCATTACGTCTTATTATCGGATCAAAAGGGCAATGGAAAGGGAGGCTCAGATAGTCGGGGATAAAGAAAAAGCCGATTGAGACCAGGAATTGTTAGCACACAATCTTGATTGGAATTCACCAACGATATTATCCGGATTTATGTTTAAGAAGATGGCACGGTTCCTGGCCCAAGGCCAATGGGGCGAGCGGATATCCTTGAGCTATTCCGATGATCGCTGTGGAGGGGGAAAAGATGATCCTGGAAAGATTTAGTTTGAAGGGAAAAAGTGGAATCGTTACAGGTGGTGGATCGGGAATTGGGAAGGGCATTGCCAAAGGTGTTGTGGAAGCTGGGGCCGAGATTGTGATTGCGGGTCGGAAGAGAGAGAGATTGGAAGAGACGGCTCGTGAACTCCGACAATTCGGAGGTCCTGTGATTCCCGTCCAGGCGGACGTATCAAGAATGGGTGATATTCGAAGTCTCGTAGATCGGGCAGTGGAGGAGTTTGGGAAGATCGACTTTCTCTTCAACAATGCCGGAATTATTCGGCGTAACCCCTCCGAAGACTTCTCGGAAAGAGATTGGGACGACGTGATCAACATAAACCTGAAGGGTCCGTTTTTCCTTGCCCAGGCGGTTGCGAGGGTGATGATCTCTCAAAAGAGGAAGGGAAAGATCATCAATACCTCCTCCCTCATCGCCATGGGCGGAGGAAAACGGGTTCCATCCTATGCGGCCAGCAAAGGGGGTGTGGCACAAATAACCAAAGCCATGGCGAACGATTGGGCCCAATATAACATCCTGGTGAACGCCATTGGACCGGGTTGGGTGAACACGGAGCTCACCGAACCGCTCCGCCAAGATAAGGAACGGTTCGCCGAGATCTCCGGCCGCATCCCCTTGGGCAGATGGGCTGATCCGGATGACCTGGCCGGTGCAGCAGTCTTTCTGGCCTCCGATGCATCAGATTACATTACCGGCCAAACGATCTTTGTAGATGGCGGCTGGCTAAGTATATAGGATGCTGATTTAAGCTCTTCTCATCTTTTTGAAATTCTTTAGACAGGAGGTCGAACATGTCGGAAAAAAAATCGAAATACCTCTATCACATCGAGGACTTGCCCCTTGTTTCATTAACAGAGGAGTCGAAGAGTCGTTTAGTTGCCGGCAAGAATATGCTTGTGAGTTTCATCGAGAACCCGCCGGGTTGCGTATTTCCTTTACACAGTCACCCGTCGGAGCAGGTTCTCATTATGCTGGAGGGAGAGGAGGAGCACATTTGCGGGGATGAGAGGTTCTTGATGAAGGCCGGGGATGTCTGTATTCATCCGCCCAATGTAGAGCACGGAGGTGAAACCAAGACTGGATTCAAAGGGATCGATATTTTCTCCCCTCCCAGGGAGGATCATCTCGATAAATTGAACCGGGTTCTCAGGGAAAAAGAGAAGAAGTAATAAAGGCAGGGGAGGGGCTTTTCCGTGCCCACTCGAATTCTTTTTGGATGGAGTTATTACCCTTTGGCATTTGGCGCATCATCCCAGCTCCGAGCATCCTCCATGATCGGTTTGGGGCGCCGCCATTACAGTCAGTGGAGTTTGACAGGAATCGAGAATCTCTCGATGAGATGGTACAATCTCGGGGGGCACAGGGCATTCCCTGGTCTTTCACCAACGGAGGTCCCATAGGGGATCATCTCAACAGACTTGGAATGGCGAGGGTGAACCAAGGTATATAGGCAACGATGAGAGCCCAAGCGAATAAGATTAACAAAAACGGAACTAAAGGTCTCAGGAGTTGCGAAACGGGAACTCCACTGATGCCGGATCCAATGTAAAGGGTTAGGGCAACTGGCGGGGTAACGTGGCCTATGGCAACTGAGCAGACGAGAACAAGCCCGAAGTGAACGGGATCTATGCCAAATGAGGTTGCAACAGGAAAAAGGATTGGAGTCAAAATGATCGTGGCAGCGGCGGGCGTAAGAAAAGTACCGATGATCAAGCTGACGAAGATGACGTTGAGGAGAAATAACGAACGATAGGGGAGATTGCCCAAGAAGAAATCCGAAATGGCATGGGGAATTCGCTCCGCCGTCAATATCCACCCGAATGTCTTACAGAGGGCGATTAAGAGCATGATGCCTCCAACGGTAGTGCATACCTGGAGGATCAGGCCGGGTATTTCCCTGAATTTCAAGCCCTTGTAAAAGAAAGTGGCGATGAAGATTCCGTAGACCACTGCGACAGCCGCTCCCTCAGTGGCCGTAAAGGCACCACCGAAAATTCCCCCCACGATAAGGATGGGCATCACAAGGGCAGGCAAGGCTGTGAGGAAAGCCTTGAACAGTCTCCGGAAGGAAAACCTTTCCTGGCTCCGATAGCCCCTTTTGAAGGAAATCCAGTGAGAAAGCGCCATCAATGAAAGTCCGACCAAGGTTCCTGGGATAATCCCTCCCGCAAAGAGCTCTACGATGGAGGTACCCGAGATCCAGCCGTAGAGGATCATATCGATGCTCGGCGGGACGATGATCCCGATGATGGAGGAGGTGACGGTGACCACCGTGGAAAATCTAGCATCATAGCCCGCTCGTACCATTGTGGGAATCATCACAGATCCAATAGCCGCCGTGTCTGCCGTTGCTACGCCGGAAATACCACCAAAGAACATACTGGCCAGAACGTTTGCATGGGCGAGTCCGCCAGTGACCCCTCCCACAAGCCTCTCGGAGAATGCAACCAGTTTTTCACCGCACCCGCCTCGATTGAGGATTTCACCCATCAGGATAAACAGCGGAACTGCGAGCAATGGAAAGGAATCGAGGGCCGTGGCGGTCCTCTGTGCCAGAAGCATGAGTGTGATGTCTCCCTTCCAGAGTAACACGGCCAGCGAGCTCAACCCCAAGGCAAAAACAACGGGTGTCCTGAGGATGAGGAAAAAAAGAAAGGAACCGAAGAGAAGCAGAGTCATGCCTTTTCCTTTCGGGGTTTAAAAAAGGGAAGCTGAAAGAATGTTTCGACCGTATTAAAGCCTTGGGAGATTAACATGAGACCCGAGGCAAAGGGAATAGCGCTGTAAACGTAACTCATCCTGATCTCCATGGCCGGCGACACCTGCAAATGGACGAGAGCCGTCAGTTTGGCCCCGTAGAGAACGAACACAAATAAAATGCCGATCACGAGAAGATGTACCAAAAAGGCAATGAAGGGCTTCATTCCATCGGGCAGATATTCGAACACGATATCGATGTCGTGAAGTTTTTTCCTCTCCATGGCAATGCTGGCCCCAAGGAGAGAGGTCCAAATAAAGGAAAAACGGGCAACCTCCTCGGGCCAGCTTAAACTCAGGTGGAGCACATAGCGGGCCAGAACCTCGAGGAAAACACTGAAGGTCATAATGAATAGAAACGTGCCTGCCAGCGTCCATTCTAGATAGAGAAGACCTTTGCGAATTTTCTCCGCCATCATATCAACCGGTTAATAGACTCTGCCAAATGAAAGCAGCAGAAGAACCGGAATTGGAAAACCATTTTCCGGTTCTTCTGCCCCTTGGAGGTGTATGAGCCACGTGACTAGAGGCCTTTAATTCTATTGATGTAGTCCATACCTCCCATTGCCTTTGCGTTCTTTTCGTAAACCGATGTGATCCGCTGCGTCCACTTATCCAGATCGGGGTGGTAAAGTTTAACACCATAGTTCTTCTGGAGATCGTCGAAGAGGCTCTTCTCCGTGTCCACAAACAGCTTTCTTTCAAACTTCTGTGCGTTTTTAGCTGCGGCCATCA
>JABAOF010005646.1_pt8 | contig 18187 bp, 20 predicted proteins | sample 7062171 | NCBI WGS metagenome assembly JABAOF01 (sample SAMN14538628, study PRJNA623070) | marine sediment metagenome | biome: marine biome [ENVO:00000428]; feature: marine pelagic biome [ENVO:01000023]; material: deep marine sediment [ENVO:00002113] | place: India: Gulf of Khambhat ...
CTCCGTGAAAAATGTGGATATCCGTTTTGTCGGTGAGGGGAATGTTGGTGCCCGCAATGTCTGGCATGTCGTGGGCAAAAAGTACGGAGTGATAGCCGGAATTTTGGATGCTTCCAAAGGATATTCGTCCTACTGGATCGGGATTCTTCTCGGTCTCTCTCCCTGGTGGATATGGCTGTGCGGTTTATCGGCTGTCATCGGACATGACTTTCCTGTTTTCCTGAAGGGGAGGGGAGGGAAAGGAGCGGGAACAGCCCTGGGTTTTCTCATGGGCATGCAGCCGCTCATCATCAGCTGTTTCATCTTAGCTGGAGGTATTTATATCGTTTTCAGGAATTTTCATCTCGCTATAGGAATTGGCATGGGACTCATCCCCATTTTATGGAAGACCGTCTTCCAGAAAACATGGACCGAATCTTTAATCGTGGTTTTATTCTTGCTTTTTTTGGGTTTTAAGAGGATCCTCGACGATCCGCACATGCGCCGGATAAGACAAGAATCAGGGTGGTAGAGGGACATGGAATTCTTGCAGGTTGTTATTCTGTTTATCCTGTTTTTCCTTCTTGTCAACCTCATCCAAAATTTAAACAGACTGCGTAAACAAAACATCACAAAAAATCCAGAGACTTATCCTTTCATATCGGTGCTCGTTCCAGCCAGGAATGAAGAAAACAATATCCTCGGGTGTATTGAATCGCTGCTGCAGTCTGATTACCCCAGAATGGAGATCATCGTCCTGGACGATAACTCAACGGATAAAACCTTCGAGAAGGCCGAAAAACTCTCATCGACAGAAAAGAGATTGAGAGTCATCAAGGGGAAAAAACTTCCTCAAGGATGGACGGGCAAGAATTGGTCCTGTCATCAGCTCTCGGAGGTGGCTCGGGGAGAGTGGCTTCTGTTTACTGATGCAGACACCAGGCATACTCCTCGATCCATCTCTGTCGCTCTGGCCTCTGCTCTTGACAGTGAATCTGGCTTTTTGACCTGCATTCCAGGACTTGTCGCGAAAACATGGTCTGAAAGATTGTTCATGCCGATCATTCATTTTGCTTTCCTTGCTCTCATCCCGTTTAAGCTGCTGAACATCTCCAAAGATTCTCGACTTCCCCTGGGAATCGGGCCTTTTATCTTGATCAAGAACGATTGTTACTTGAGATGTGGTGGCCATGAATCAATCAAGGGGAAAATTGTTGATGATATAGCTCTTGCTAAAAAGGTGAAGCAGGAAAAAGGGAAAATTTCTGTTATCGATGGGACAGATATTGTGTCTCTCAGGTTTTACACCTCTTTTAAAAGTTTATGGAAAGGATTTTCAAAGAATTGCTATGGGGCCCTTGGAGGATCCCCCTACCGGCTATTTGGTGTTTTTCTTGGCTGCTACTTTCTTTTCATATATCCCTATTTAAGCCTGTGGGGGGGTATTCAGGCCAATCAGTCGATCACCATTCCCTTTCTTCAAGTTCTTACAATCTCTCTCATGAGGGTGATCATAGCTTTGCGTTTTAAAGCAAGCCTGATATACTCTCTCCTCCATCCTCTGAGTATCATCTTTGTTCTATCTATCCTTTTCAACTCTTTTCGTCTCTCTCTTTTCAAGAAGAGGTGTGAATGGAAAGAACGGTTCTATCTGACAAAATGATCTTGAGGAGATGATCCAACACCAAGTTTTTCCTAAGAATATAATAGGATTTTTAATCCCTTTAATGTTCGTGTTTTTTTTTGGATTAGCACCTGGTCAGGTCAAGTCGAGTAAAATTAAGATCGTGACGACTGTCTTTCCTCTAATGGAATTTGCAGAGGCGGTGTGTGGAATTAAGGGAAAAGTTAGCCTTCTTCTTCCTCCTGGTGCTGAGATTCATACCTGGAAGCCAAGACCCAGCGACATCGTCAGGCTTGCTTCTGCCGATTGTTTTATATACATTGGATCCAACTTAGAACCTTGGACTCATAATCTTTTAAATAGCGTCAACCGTTCTGAATTAAAAATTCTCGAAGTAGGCAGAGTTCTCCTTGAAAATAAAAATGAACATGGTTCCTTAGACGTTAAAGATGATTCTTATGAACATGGTGAGCACCGAGAACATACAGAGGTGGATCCCCATATTTGGCTCGATTTTGAGCTAGATCAGATTATCGTCGACAAGATTGCCGTTTTACTTTCAGATATGGATCCTAATAATTCAGCGCTCTATACAGGAAATGCCAAAATCTTCAAGGATAAGCTTCAGCGATTGCATAAGAAATATCAAGATGGGCTCGAAGAATGTCGGCATAGAACTCTTATCCTAGGTGGCCATGGCGCGTTTGGATACTTAGCGCGCAAGTACAGCCTCAATCAAATTTCTCTGTATGGCTTGAGTCCCGACTCCAAGCCAACGCCTAAACAGCTGGTGGAAATCGTGGAATTGGCCAAAAGTCATGGCGTGGATTTCATTTTCTTCGAAACATACGTGAGCGATGATCTGGCTAAAGTCATAGCCAAGGAGATTGGAGCTCGGACGATCGTCCTGAATCCCGGGGCCAACTTAACCAAGAAGCAGCTGGACTCCGGAGTGAGTTTTTTTGATATAATGGAAATGAACCTGGAGAATTTAAGACATGGACTCGGATGTCAATGACCTGAAAACACTAGTTGTCGTGAAGGATGTCTCATTCCGTTATGATTCAGCACCTGTCCTTGAGGATGTTTCCTTTCATATCCATTCGGGAGATTTTTTAGCCATTATCGGCCCCAATGGTTCTGGGAAGACGACTCTGATCAGGATTATCCTCGGCCTTTTAGTGCCGGTTCAAGGCGAAGTGCGGATCATGGGAACTTAGATGATTTCTCTGATTGGCAAAAAATCGGGTATGTTCCCCAAAAGGCCACTCATATCGATCCCTTCTTTCCTGTCTCTGTCAAAGAGGTTGTGGCTATGGGGCTTCTTTCCCGGAAGAGATTTCCTAGGCGGACCAAGAAAGAGGAGAACGCGCTTATTCATAAGGCCTTAAAACAAGTCGGGATGGTTGATATCAAACACAGGCGGATCGGCAGTCTCTCAGGAGGGCAGCAGCAGCGAGTGTTTATAGCCAGGGCTATCGTCAACGAGCCCCATATCCTTTTCCTCGACGAACCGATGACAGGCGTTGATTCGGGAACACAGGAGCATTTTTATGACATGCTCGACAAGTTAAACAGGGAAGATGGTATTACTATCGTTTTAATCACCCATGAGATCGGGATCATCAACAGACACGTGAATCGTGTGGCTTGTCTCAACCAAAGATTGATCTATCACGGCACGCATGAAGACTTCTGCCGTTCAGAGGCCTTCAAAAAAATGCTCGCTGGCGGCCATCATCTGATCTCGCATCGTCATTGATTGCCATATAAAATCCCATGGATGCTTTTCTCACTTACGGTTTCCTCCAGAGGGCTCTCCTGGCCGGGATGTTTGTGGCCATTGCTTGTGCTGTTTTGGGTGTTTTTCTTATCTTGAGACGGGATGCCATGATCGGACATGGTCTCGCTCATGTCACTTTTGCGGGTGTCGCTTTGGGACTTTTCTTGAAAGTGATGCCTCTGTTGGCTGCCTTGATCATTGCCGTGCTGACCGCCTTGAGCATCATGAAACTAAAAGAAAAGGTAGGCCTTTATGGAGACACGGCGATTGCTATCTTCAGCAGTACAGGATTTGCCTTAGGGCTCCTGCTGGTCACTCTTGCCCGAAGCTATAACGTTGATCTTTTCAGTTATCTCTTTGGCGAAATTCTGGCTATTAAAGAGACAGAAGTTTGGCTTTCGATCGCCTTGGCCGCTGTTGTCGTTATTATTGTTATCTTTAATTATCATAAATTTATGTACATGACTTTTGATCGTCAATCCGCAAAAGCTTCGGGAATACGCATCGGTCGGCTGGATGTCCTGATCACTACCCTCACCGCAATCACCGTTGTTCTCGGTATGAAAATCGTTGGACTTCTCCTAGTTGCGGCTTTGATCGTTATCCCCGCTGCAGCGGGACTGCAATTGGCATCAAACTTCAGACAGGCAATCTTTGTTTCCTCTCTTGTAGCTGTTATTTCCGTTGTCTTGGGGCTTTTCCTGGCCTATTTTTTCGATGTCCCCGCCTCGGGTGCTATCGTCATTTTGGCTTTTTTGATCTTTGTTTTGTTCTTCGTTTTAAGGAAAGAAAAGAGGCTTTTATAGTCCAGACTGTCCTGTCAGCTTTTCTAAAGTCATCTTGAAGACTGAGTAGGATTCTTCCCCATAAAGACAGAAAACGACTTCCTCGGGGAAAGGATACTCTTTGAGAAAATCCATGGTGGCGTTGAGCATGATTTCGCTGCATTTTTGGATAGGGAAACGAAATATTCCGGTGCTGATCGCCGGAAAGGCAATATCTTTCATCTTTTCCTTATTAGCGATCTTGAGGGTGTTCAGAGTGGCTTTGGCTAATTTTTCATCTTCATCACCTTCGCCATAAACAGGGCCAACAGCATGGATGACATATTTTGCCTTGAGGTTTCCTGCTCCAGTGAGGACAGCCTCTCCGACCTCGAGAGGACCGATCTGGTTACATTCTTCTTGGATAGAAGGGCCGCCGAAATTCCTTATGGCCCCAGCTACACCCCCTCCTAAGATGAGCGACTTGTTGGCCGCGTTGACGACCGCCTCGACCTCCATCAGGGCGATGTTTCCCTCAACGAGCTTTATTTTTTTACCGTTTATCTTCCATTCATCCATCACCTCTCCTCCTTAAAAAAAATTTCAAACCGTTAGATTCAAAAATGAACAGGGGTCAGGCTTCATCGTGAAGAATGTATGAAGGACAAAGCATTTAGCCCAAAGCCAAACAAGATAACGAAGCCTGACCCCGATTTATTTAATCTCGGCCCCATAAATCTTCTCCATCCTCTGGAGAGAAAACCGGTGGGCCTCTGGATCGAAATCAGCCACTCCATCCTTATGAACGATGACTTTATAATCTCGGTTACGCAGATCACCCACAGTGTCCATAACACAGATAGAAGTACAGACTCCGACCACGTGGACTTCATCGATCGAATGATTTTCTAGGATATCATCCAAAACTGTCTTGTAGAAGGCGCTGTAGCGAGTTTTGCGGATGATGGAATCTTTTTCGCCTATAGGGAGATCGTCGATAATTTGAGCTCCTTCTGTTCCTGTCACACAGTGTTCGCGAAACATCTGGAATTCCAGGTCATTTTTTTCATGGGAATCACATATGAAAACGACCAACTCTCTGTTCTTATGGAACTCATCGATTTTATTCTTGATGAAGGGGATGATCTTTCGGGATGTGTCTCCACAGTAGAGCGCTCCATCTTCCCGGATAAAATCATTCAACATATCGATGACAAAAAGTGCTCTCATGTTCTGATCTCCTTTCGACGCCTTTTTTGCATTATCATATCCATGTTAAAATATCATCATAAAGGATTTCAAAGTGTTCTCTCCTCAAGAGGCGGATACGAACGTCTTTTCTTCTCTTAATCCGATCTGCAAACTCATGTTTTCGATTCATGATCGTGGCCAATAAAGGCTGAGACGAATCTAGTGCTTCGAGGAGGATGTCCTTGAATTTTTGAGAGAAAAGCTCCATCTTGCCGATTTCATCGACAATGACGATCTTTCGAGATGAAATGGCTTTTTCGATGGCTGTGCACCCAATTTCTTCGAGATCTTCTAGGTTGATTCCGTAACGCCCGAGTCGATATGGAGAGGGCATAGCTTTTCGAGCTAACAGTCCCCGTTTTCCTTCTGGATAAGTGATGATCTCAAAGCCAATTCTGTCTCCGCTCTTCCTTATTTCCTCGGTGATGAATCCGCCTACCCTCTGGGCGAAACGCGGTTCTTGGCAGATTTTCTTGATCAAAGTGGTTTTCCCGCAGCGCGGAGGCCCTGTGATTAGCAGATTCTTCAAAGTTTAGTTTAATTCTTCCTTCAGGATTTCTCTCATGTCATCACCAAGTATAACTGCCTTATCTTTCAAATCTGAGGCATCTTTTATGATCTGAGCCTTGAATTTTCCATCCTGGATATCTGGAAGATTAATCTTGATATTATAAAAGGCCCCCTCGGCAGCTGCCTGAGCTGTTAAACCGGCAACTCCGGCATCGCTTATGGAATTCTTGTTGCCATTCAAGGCCACTCCTTTGGCTAGATCCAGGGCTTCGACACTTTTCTCGAGAACGCGGAACGGGACAAGGGTGGCTTCTATCAGAGCCGTTTGGATGGCTTTTTCTCTTTCTCGTTTTTGTTCGTCTGTCTTTTTCTTGAGCTTATGGGTAGCCATCAATTCATTAAAAGCCTGGGTATCCAGGTTAACAGCATCCAAAAAGACATCCTTTAATGCCTGTGCCCGGACGGCAAACTCCTTCACTTTGTCCTGGACCTTCTCATAATCTTTCTTGCCGACTGTTAAATTCGAGACCATCGAAGATAGAGAAGCGGACAATGCTCCGCATAAAGCGGCCGTACTTCCTCCTCCAGGGGCTGGCGAATCTGTGGAGAGTTCATCGGCAAATTCTCGAAGGCTCAGATCGAGAAGAGACGTTCCTTCTTCCTTGACCTGATACTCGATGATCTTTTTCTGAGGGTCAAAGGTCGATACATCGTTTAATCCCAGGGAGACAACGGCGGTTCTGATCAGCTCTTTATCCGGGACTCCAGGACTCTTTCCCTGTTTCTGGAGATAATACCTCCCGGCCATGAGCATGGCTTCCTTGGGGATTAATCCAACCAACTCACTTCCTGTAACTCTCAGGCCGAGCTTTTCGGCCTCCTTGCGGGCCTCATCGAAAACCAGGTGGACTGGTGAAATCTTGTAGTTTATAAAATTTATGGAAATCTGAGCGATGCCATAATCTTCGATGTACCAGCCGACCGCCTTCACCGCTTTAAACTTTCCAGGAACCTTGATCGTCTTGCCGTTTTCATCTCTGATAATATTGCCCTCTTTATCTCTTTTGGCTCGCCCCCTCTCTCTCAGGTTGAGAGCGATGTGATGGGCTAGCTTTCTATCTCGTGTATTGAGGTTGACGTTATAGGCAATCAGGAATTCTCGAGCCCCGATCACTGTGGCCCCGGCTTTTGGGTTGAATTCTGGTTGGCCATAATCCGGAGCCCATTCCGGGTCTTTAAATTTTTCTGGCAAGCCCTCGTATTCTCCGATCCGAATGTTGGCCAAATTCTTCCTTTCCGGTTTTTGAGCAGCTTCTTCGTAGAGATAGATGGGAATCCCGAGCTCGTCGGCCACTCTTTTCGCCAGGTCGTGGGCAAGTTCGACACATTCTTCCATGGTCACTCCTGCGACAGGAACAAATGGGCAGACATCTGTGGCTCCAATACGGCTATGCGCGCCCTGGTGTTTACTCATATCGAGGATTTCAGCGGCTTTCTTGATAGCCTTGAAGGCGGCCTCTTTGGCTCCTTCAGGAGTTCCGATAAAGGTGACAACAGTCCGGTTTGTTGATTCGCCTGGATCGACATCGAGGAGTGTTACCTGGGGTGTGCTTTCAATCTCTTTGGTAATAGCGGTTATTTTTTCTTTATCTCGCCCTTCGCTGAAATTGGGAACACATTCAACGAGTTTCATCTGATGTCTCCTTTGTTATTGTGTATAATAGAGTGCCTTTGTTATCATAGATCTCCACTTCTTCGAACTCCATAAGGTAATCGGTAAGGATGTCTCTGTCTCCCACAATCACCACAACAGGAGTCAACAAAACATACTTCCGGGCTGTTTCAAAAACCTTGTTGGAATCGATGAGCATGATGTTTTCATAGTAGTCGTCCCAATATTCTTCGCCGAGTTGGAAGGCTTGAATCTGAGCCACTTTCAAAGAGATATTGTCTAATGTCTCTATACCAAGAGGAAAGTTGCCGATCAAATAGGACTTGGCCTGCTCGATTTCAAAGCTCGGAATCTTCTCTCTGGTGATCTTTTCAATTTCTCCCAATATCTCTCGAACAGCCTCACTGATGGCTTCAGGTCTCACCCTGGTCCTGACATAAAACACGCAACAGGCCTTAAACAATTCAAGATCGCTGAAAGCATAGTAAGCGTACCCTTTTGATTCTCGGAGATTCATAAAGAGACGGCTTGTGGCTGTTCCTCCCAGGACCTGATTCATGACAAGCAGGGGAAAGAAATCATCGGCAGAAACAGGAGATAGGATATTTCCCATATAAATTGTTGCCTGTTTTTCATTCGGGATATGGACAAAACTGATTTTAATCTTATTGTTAGGAGTGAGCGAAGCCAGCGGTGAAAATTCCCTATTCTTGCTCTCCCAAGTTTGAAAATAGCGACTGATTTTTCTGGACGCTGTTCCCAGACTCAGGTTGCCTGTCAAGATCATCCAGGCATGGTTTGGCCTGTAATATGTGTCAAAAAACGACATTAGAGATCGTTCATTAAGGTTCCTGATGACGTCCTCATTATAGATACTCTTGATGTATGGGTGATCATTGAATAAAAATTGAAGGAGTTGTCTCTTGGCAATGTATTCAGAGTCCAAGGCCTTATTGACCAAGTCATAATACATAGATCGTTTGACATTCCCAACCTCTACTCGGGTGAATGAGGGTTGAAGGATCAACTCGCTCAGAATTTCTAGACCCTCGTCGAGGAATTCTTCAAGAAAAGTGAAGGTAAACATAACATAATCAGGATGTGCCGATGAAGAGAAATCTCCACCGATGGTTTCGATCATCTCCTCTATTTCCTCAGAGTCATGCCTGAGGGATCTTCTGATCACCATGCGAGAGGCAAAGGCTGCTGTGGCCGGAAATTTTTCTGGAGATAAGTGTTCGCCGGCAAAGATGATCAGGCGGAGGGTAATGAGCGGGAGATTGTCTCTATGGATAACAGAGAGAGTCAAACCGTTGGTAAGAGAAACCGTCTCAATTTTCGGGAGGTTAAGTTCGGGAAGAGGATCAGGATTAGGAGCAGATTTTCGAAACCTCTCTTGAGAAAATGAAAGCCAAGTCCATCCGGAAAAAATCAGAAGAAAAATGGATAGAAAAGTACCTCGTTTCAGCCTCATCTTATTTTTACGTCAAGAAAAATTCTTCCTGGAGTGAAATATTTATTCATGACACTAGCAATCTGTTGTGTCGACACAGAAAGATATTTGTCTACTTCCTCGGCAAATCTCTCTAAATTATTCTGAGCCAAATAATTCTCCGCAAGAAAAATGGCTTTATCCGTACAGGTGGCGTATTGGTTAATGTAATCGACTCTGAACAGGTTTTTGGCTTTCCGGAATTCCTTCTCCGAGATGAGTCCCGTCCTGAGTTTGCTGATCTCGGAAAGGACAGCTTTTTTGCTCCTCTCCTTCATGATCTCATTGGTATTCAGCACAAAAATTTTAAAACCGGCTTGATCTTTTCTATCTTCAATCCCTCCTTCGAATTCAAAAGCTATTCCTTTTTTTATCAACTTTTTGTACAGACGAGAAGTTTCACCCCTCATGAGAATGTATTCGGCAATCTTCAGAGGATAATAGTCAGGTGATCTTGTTGAGGCTATCTGGTAACCCACGTAAAAAGCTGGCAGATTAGCGATGGGGGTTACGTATGTTTCATCGATATCTTTTTTTTCAGGGATCTGGACAGGCGGAGGAGGGTTGATGTCCTTTCCTTTTGGTATGGTGGCAAAATATTTCCGGACAAGCTCGATGGTCTTTTTTTTGTTAATGTTACCGCATATGGTAAGGACAGCATTATTTGGACTGTAGTAGGAAGAATAGAAATTTTTCACATCTTCTACGGTGAGTTCTCTCAGGTCATCCTCTGTGCCAAAGACAGGATGACTGTGGGCAAAATCAGGGAAGAGATACTGATCAAACAAGAGGGAGCNNATCTATGCTTTTTCGGTGCCGAATCTCATCGATGAGGTTGATTTTCATTCTTTCAACGTTGGATGCCGTGATCTCGAGAGAATTCATCCTGTCAGATTCAAGCCACAGGACAAGCGCGAGCTGGTTTGAAGGCACCGTCTGGAAAAAGATCGTCTTATCTTCTGTCGTGGCTGCGTTTAGCGTTCCTCCTACCCTTTGGATGAAACTAATATGCTGCATGCGTCCGATATTCTCAGAGCCTTGGAACATGAGATTTTCCAGAAGGTAGGCCAAGCCTGCCTTTCCTGGTTTCTCATTGATAGAACCAGCATTATAAGCCACGACAATAGAGACAAGAGGAAGGCTGTAATCCTCGGAAAGGATCACGTGAAGCCCGTTGTTTAGAGTGTATTCGGTAACCGGGAATAGAGGCTCGTTCAGGTCTTGGTTATGAGTCAGACAAGGGAGCAGTGCTAAAACCATAAACAGAAGGAATATACATCGCCTAGACATGATACATTTCTCTTGGTTTCAAATAATAAAAATAACATAAATGTGGCTACAATTCCACCTGATAAGGGGAACATCCCCATGTGCGACGTCCCCATGAATGAAAATTACATTGAAAATAAGAAGTTATTATGTTAATTTTTTTCTTTATTCATTGAGTTCATATTTCTCATAGCTAAAGNNTTTTTTCTTCATTCATTGATATTTCTCATAGCTAAAGGAGAGCGATTATGAGCATCCAAGGAAGACACCTGTTTACTTCAGAATCTGTGACTGAAGGGCATCCGGATAAAATTTGTGACCAGATTTCCGATGCCATCCTTGATGATCTGATCCGTCAAGATAAACGAAGCCGTGTGGCCTGCGAGACACTAGTCACAACAGGTCTTGTTTTCATAGCTGGGGAAATCTCCAGCGATGGCTACTGTGATCTCCAGAAAGTCGTCAGGAATACAGTCAAGGAAATCGGTTACACCAAAGCGTCATATGGTTTCGATTATGAGACATGCAGTGTTATTGCCTCTATCCATGAGCAGTCGACCGATATTGCGATGGGTGTTGATGAAAGCAAATCTCATGAACAGGGTGCAGGAGATCAGGGCTTGATGTTTGGCTACGCCTGCCGAGAAACAGAGGAACTGATGCCGATGCCGATTATGATGGCCCATAAACTGGTGAGACGGCTAAGTCAAATTAGGCAGGATAAGACATTGCCTTATTTGAGGCCGGACGGAAAATCCCAAGTGACGATCGAGTATGAATCCGATAAGCCCATAAGGGTTGAAGCGATCGTCATCGCTGCCCAACACGATAAACAAGTCAGGATGAAAGATCTGAGATCGGATATCCAGTCTCTGGTTATTAAAAAAGTTGTCCCTCCTGGAATGCTCGATAAAAATACCAAAATATTCATCAATGAAACAGGTCGGTTTGAGCAAGGAGGGCCATTGGCCGATACCGGGATAACCGGGCGTAAGATTATTGTCGACACCTACGGTGGAGTGGGAAGCCATGGCGGGGGATGTCTGTCTGGGAAAGACCCGACAAAGGTTGATCGTTCAGGATCTTACATGGCCAGATATGTCGCTAAGAATTTGGTGGCTGCAGGCATTGCGGATAAGATCGAGATTCAAGTGGCTTATGCTATAGGGGTGGCCCATCCCGTTTCATTAATGGTCGATTCCTTCGGAACAGCCAAAATATCAGAAGATAAGATTAAAGACTTGATTCAGGCCCATTTTGATCTCAGCCCTAAGGGGATGATCCAAAGCCTGAGACTACTCAGACCCATCTATAAGAATACAGCTTGCTATGGTCATTTCGGGCGCACCGAGGAAGGTTTTACATGGGAAGAGCTAACTAAAGCCGAGACCTTAAGGAAAGATGCTGGGCTGTAGGTGGGATCATAAAAGGATAAAAGGAGTCCATCATGGAATTCGATGTCAAAGATTTACACCTTGCGGATACAGGAAAACGGAGAACGGAGTGGGCCGGGCGGTTCATGCCTGTTCTCAGCCTCCTCAAAGAGCAATTCCGTAAGGAAAAACCACTCAGAGGTATCAGAATTTCAGCCTGTCTTCACGTCACCAGCGAAACGGCAAATCTGATGGAAGCTTTGAAGTTGGCTGGAGCTCGGCTGACTCTGACAGCTTCAAATCCTCTGAGCACTCAAGATGACGTGGCGGCGGCTTTAGTCAAATACAACAAAGTTCCTGTTTTTGCTATCAAGGGTGAGGATAACAAAACCTATTATAAGCACATAAACCAGGCCCTTGATATTAAGCCCCAGATCACCATGGATGATGGAGCGGATTTGGTCTCCACAATTCATTCGAAGCGAAGGCGCCTTCTTCAAGATATTATTGGAGGGACCGAGGAGACAACAACAGGAGTGATCCGTCTGAGAAGCATGGCCCAGAAAAAAGTGCTCCAGTATCCGATCATTGCGGTCAATGATGCCAATACAAAATATCTGTTTGATAACCGCTACGGTACAGGCCAGAGCACCATCGATGGTATCCTTAGAGCCACTAACATTCTCCTTGCCGGATTGAATTTCGTCGTTGCTGGATACGGCTGGTGTGGACGAGGAGTCGCCATGCGAGCCAAGGGAGCCGGAGCTAAGGTCATCATTTGTGAAGTGGACCCTCTCCGGGCCTTGGAAGCCGTCATGGATGGATTCCAAGTCATGCCGCTCAGAGAAGCAGCCAAAATTGGTGATGTCTTCGTCACCGTTACTGGAGATAAGAATGTTCTTACCCGCGAACACTACAATAAGATGAAGGATGGGGCGATATTGGCTAATTCAGGTCATTTTAACGTCGAGATAGATATTCCAGCCTTGGAGGATATGGCTCGAAAGAAGCGGAACATCCGAGAATTTATGGATGAGTATACCATGAAAGACGGCAAGAAGATTTTCCTCCTGGGTGAGGGGAGACTGATCAACCTGGCTTCAGCCGAAGGACATCCGGCGGTTGTCATGGATATGAGTTTTGCCAATCAGGCTTTGAGTCTTATCTATCTCTCTCAAGAAGGGGAGAAACTTCAGAAGAAGGTCTATCCGGTCCCGAAAGAAATCGATGAAGAGATTTCCCGGATGAAGCTCAAGGCTCTCGGCATCAGGATCGACCGACTGACAACAGAACAGAAAAAATACCTCAAAGGTTGGGAAGAAGGAACTTAGCTTGCAATGGGAGTTTGTTCCCTTATCATTTTTAAATACTGTTTGATTTTGTCCTTCATCTCGGGATCCGTGGCTTTGGTCGAAAGCCGATTAAAAATCTCTCCAGCCTCCTCGAGCTCGTTATTCTTGAACAGGGCTACGCCAAGATTGAAGTTGAAATTGACATTCAAGGGATCATACTTAACAGCCGTTCTGTAGGCATCAACCGCCTCGTCCATCTGGTTGAGTTTCTCATGTACCATCCCCTTCAGATTATGGGCCATGGCTAGGTCTTTGTTGAATTGGAGGGCTTTTACAACGTTTTCCAAGGCTTCTTCGAGTTGCTCCTGAGCGAGATACAGCCTGGCTAGATTATAATAGGGAAGCTCTCTCGAGCTATAGTTTTTGTCCATTGCTGCCATCCTGTATTCCTGCTGAGCCTCGTCCAGGATCCCCATTTCTTGGTAAACCATTCCGAGGTTGTTGCGGGCTTCCGAGAATGTCGGGTTGATGGCGATACTCTTCTGAAAATACTTCATTGCTTCTTTAAGGTTTCCTTTCATGGAATGGGCTATGCCAAGAGCATTCAAAGCCAGGTGATAATCGGGATCGAGCGCCAGGGATTTTTTGAGGTAAATGATCGCTTCATCCACATTTCCCCGGTTGAGATGGACCAAGCCCACGTTGTACTGATACCGAGGATCCTTTGCTCTGGCTGTTTCGATTTTTTTCTGAGATGACGCACAAACCATAAAACTCAAGGCTACAAGAAGGATAAGGATTGTTTTTATTCTCATTATCGCCCCCTTTTTCCGATTTAATGCTCCTGTTTAAGCTCTCTACCCATCAAATCCTGTAGGGCTTTTTTCGGGTCCTTGTTCTTGTAAAGGATTTGGTAGACCTGTTCACAGATGGGCATTTCAACGTTTTCTCTAATAGCCAGTTGTTGGGCAGAGAGAGTGGTTGTGACTCCTTCGGCCACCATTTTCATCCGAGAGACAACCTCAGCCATAGTTCTTCCGCTTCCGATTTGAAAGCCGACATACCGGTTCCGGCTGAGTTCTCCGGTGCAGGTGAGAACAAGGTCTCCAATGCCTGCTAATCCAGAAAATGTTTCTTTTTTCGCTCCCAGCTTGACTCCTAATCTCGTGATTTCTGCCAGCCCCCGGGTAACTAATGCAGCGATAGCATTGGTCCCGAACTGAAGACCATCTGATATGCCCGCAGCTATAGCTATGATATTCTTTAAAGCTCCTCCAAGCTCGATTCCGATGATATCTTCGCTGGTGTAGACGCGGAAACTGCCACTCGAGATGAGATGCTGGACTTTTTTGGAAAGCTTCTTGTCCTTGGAGGCCAAGACGACAGCCGTGGGAAGGGATTCGATGACCTCCTTGGCGAAACTCGGCCCAGAAAGGACAGCAATACGGGGTGTGAAATGAGGAGAGAAAATTTCTTCCATCAACTCACTCATCCTTTTTAAAGTGACCTCTTCAATGCCTTTGGTCAAGCTGATCAAGAGTTGTTCAGTTGACAACGAAGGAGCCAATTTGATAAAGACCTGGCGGCAAAATTTTGAGGGAACCGCGATAAACACGATATCACACTGGCTGACAGCATCTTTTAGATCGTGAAAAAAGGAAACAGAAGGAGGGAAGGGATATCCGGGAAGAAAAACCTTGTTCTCGCGGCTTTGGATCATATCTTCGTATAAATCTTTTTCTCTAATCCAGAGTCGGGTCTCGATGTGTAAACGAGCTAGATGGATTGCCATGGCACTTCCCCAGGTGCCGCCGCCGATAACGCTCGCTTTCATCTGATTTTCTCTCCTATTTTCTTCTCTTCTCCTTTAATCAAACGGGCGATATTCGACCGATGCGTAAAAACAAGAAAAAGGAAGATGGCAATGCCTACCGCGGTGATCTCCCAGTCATCCTTAAGTATATAAATAAAAAAGGGGAGACTCAAAGAAGCCGAAAGGGAGGCCAAGGATGCGTATCTAGAGATAACGGCCACAAGAATGAATACAACTAGACCTAGAGCAATTGGTATGGGAGCCAGGAATATGAATGATCCAGCCGCAGTGGCCACCCCTTTCCCGCCCTTGAACTTGAGGTAGACGGGAAAGCAGTGACCCAGGACGGCCAGTAAACCACAGAGGGCAGCAAAAGACCGGGCCTCAAAAAGAGTTATTGCTAAATAAACCGGTAGCACCCCTTTGAGAATATCCACCAGAACTACGGGCAGGGCAAATGTCCAGCCTTTCATCCGCAGGACATTGGTTGCACCTGTGGCTCGGCTCCCGTAATCGCGAACATCTTTTTTTTCGCTGAGATAGACAAGGATGTAGCCTGTAGGGATTGACCCAAGTAAATAGCAGAACAGGGCATACAGGATTTTCATTTCAAATTATATTCGGACAGGACTTTGTATTCCGCTCCAGTCGGTCTGAGAATACTCTGGAAGAACGTGATTTTTTTGACATTCATTTCACCAAACTGTGTGTTTCGGTTTTTATCCAGGAGAGCTAGAACCCCACCGAGGTGAGAATGTGCCTTCACCCGGCCTAGGGTGAGATGGGGATGGAATTTTCTCTTTTCCCTGGGAAAGCCCAAGAGTTCGCATTCTGTCTCAAACTCTGTTTGGAGGGTTGCCAGTCTTTCGTTCTCTGCAATCCCTACCCACAGAACCCGGGGATTTTTTTTACCTGGAGGGAAGGCTCCGGTTCCTCTTATTTGAATCGAAAAGGCATTAAATTTACCGGCAATTTTCTCCAGGCTAGACTCGATACTTGGGATTTTATCCTCGCTGATCTCTCCCAGGAATTTCAAAGTCAGATGCATGCCTTCTTCTTTCACCCATTTGATGTTTTGACTGATACCCATGAGTACCTGGATAAATGATAAGAGTTCGCTCTTTAGATTTTCTTCGAGCTCAATGGCGATGAAAGTCCTCATCTATTTTACCTTGTTTTTTAAAAGATGCTGCCTGACCATGTCAAGAGCTCTTTGGGTTGACTGGAATTTGACAGCCTCCCTTGTTCCTAGAAAAAGATTCTTCGAGACTTCTGATCCTTCTTCCGAGTTCAAGGCAATATAAACGAGGCCGACAGGTTTTTCAGGCGTCCCTCCAGAAGGACCCGCAATACCGGTTATTCCAACGCCCAAGTCAGCCATGGACTTTAATCTTACTCCTTCAGCCATAGCCTGAGCCACTTGATTGCTGACAGCTCCATGCTCTTCGATAAGATCCAGGGACACATCGAGAAGGCTGGTTTTAGCCTGGTTGCTGTATGCCACCACTCCTAGGATAAAATAATCCGAACTACCCGAGATATCAGTGATCCGGTTCCCCAACAGACCACCTGTACAGGATTCTGCTGTTGCCAGTATCTTTTTACTGGCTTTTAGAAGTTTGCCCACGACTTCTTCCAGCTCCTCTCCTTCAGTAGAGAAAACATGGTCCTTGAGGCGTTTCTGAAGGGATTTTTGGAGGGCCTTCAGTTTGATCTCAGCTTCATCCTGATTCTTCGAGGACCGAGCTTCGAGATGGATCTCAATCTGGCCAGGATAGGCGAGTGTCGTCATCCTGATATCTGGACTCTTAGGGTAGAGATCGGATACGAGGACTTCGATTTCTGATTCTGTCAATCCTGTCGTTTTTAAGATTTTTCTGGAGCTGTAAGCAAGCCTCAGGTCCTGAAGCTTGGGCCAAACAGAAGCTTCGAACATCGGTTTGAGTTCTTGAGGGGGGCCAGGCAGCAGCAGAATGAACTTCGATCCTGTGTCCAACCAGAGACCCGGGGCTGTTCCGTTTCTGTTTGCAAGAACTTCCGCGCCATTGATGACATAGGCCTGCTTTTTGTTGACAGCAGGCATTGTCATACCTCTGCGTTTGAACCGACTTCTGATAGTGTTTAGAATCTCTTCACTGTAGAGAAGCTTTTTACCAAGAACATGGGCAAAAGCCTCTCTTGTTCTATCGTCTCTAGTGGGCCCGAGACCGCCCATGGCAATTATAAAATCAGCTCGAGACAGGGCTTGATCAATGCTGAGCGTCAGATTGTTCCATTCATCGCCGACGATTGTTTTAAACGAGACGATAAGGCCTAGATCTTCTAGTCTCTGGGTAATATAGAGAGAATTCGTATCTTGAAAATGCGGACTCAGGAGTTCTGAGCCAATGGCCATGATTTCCACCCGAAGCTGTCCGTTTTTTTTCATTTTAAGATCAGATAAATATAGACAAGAATCCCTGCATACAGAGCAGCTACAAAGTCGTCCAGCATGATTCCCCAGCCCTTTGGAAAAGTCTCCACTCTTCTGATTGGGAAGGGTTTGAGGATATCGAAAAGGCGGAACAACAGGAAACATAGGACAAGAGCCAGCCAGGACGGAGAAAGCTGAAATAGCGCAAGATACTGACCGGCCGCCTCGTCGATAACGATTTTTTGTGGATCATCAATTTTCCATTTAGAACTCATTCTAGTTGAGGAGAGTATCCCTATCAGGAAGACAAAAAAGAAAATGAGCAGATGTACGGGCCAGGATAAATTATGGAGGAAAAATTTATACAGCAGGACCACAATCAAGCTGGTGAGCGTGCCGGGTGCTAGAGGGAAATACCCAACTCCGAAAAATGTGGCGATGACTTTGGAGATGAATGTCATCATCGGATATATCCATATAAATCATATATATCATGGCCTGTGATTTCAACTTTTTGAACAGTGTTGACGACTTCTGATAACGAAAAAGAAGATTCGAGGAAAACAACACCGTCGACTTCAGGGGCCTGAAACCGGGTTCGTCCAACCAGGAGACTTGGATCCTGTTTCCAGGTGCCCTCGATCAGGACATCGAGGCGTTGTTGGTTATAGTGCGAGTTTTTTTCCCTGGAAATCTTAGACTGAATTTCCAGTATTTTTTCTCTCCTTCGCTCCTTCACACTTTCTTTGATAGAGTCTCCAAAATGATAACAGCCTGTTCCTACTTCCCGAGAATAGACAAAAACGCCGAGATGGTCGAATCGAGCCTTCTCGACGAACCTTCTAAGGCTATCGAACTCTTTTTTGCCCTCTCCCGGGAAGCCGACGACGAGAGAAGTCCGCAGAGCCACATCAGGCAAGACCTCCCTTATTTTCCTGATAAGAGCGAGGCC